>ERZ772912.31-NODE-31-length-67996-cov-4.411283_pt1 | contig 67996 bp, 61 predicted proteins | sample MGYA00512119_ERZ772912 | MGnify/ENA primary metagenome ERZ772912 (study PRJEB29015, sample SAMEA2738048) | human oral metagenome | biome: human oral; feature: human-associated habitat; material: saliva | place: China | collected 2230 ...
ACCCGCGATACAGTGACAGCTTACCGCGAGTATAAAAAAGTCCTGCAAAACATCACAGACGCTGAAGAAATGATTAAAGACGCCTCCAGTGATGCTGACTTAGAAGAAATGGCCAAGCAGGAGCTCAAGGATGCTAAGGCTGAAAAAGAAGAATACGAGGAAAAACTAAAAATCCTTCTTTTACCTAAGGATCCAAACGATGATAAGAACATTATCCTTGAAATCCGCGGTGCTGCGGGAGGAGACGAAGCGCAGTTGTTTGCAGGAGACCTCTTGCAGATGTATCAAAAATACGCTGAAAGCCAAGGCTGGCGCTTCGAAGTTATGGAGGCTTCTTATAATGGTGTAGGCGGGATCAAGGAAGTGGTCGCTATGGTCTCAGGTCAGTCGGTCTACTCAAAGCTTAAGTATGAATCTGGCGCTCACCGCGTACAGCGAGTTCCAGTAACCGAAAGCCAAGGTCGTGTTCATACTTCAACAGCAACTGTCTTGGTGATGCCTGAAATCGAAGAAGTAGAATACGACATTGATCCTAAAGATTTGCGGGTGGATATCTACCATGCTTCAGGTGCTGGCGGACAGAATGTCAATAAGGTTGCGACTGCTGTTCGAATCGTTCACTTGCCTACCAATATCAAGGTCGAAATGCAGGAAGAGCGGACCCAGCAGAAGAATAGAGATAAGGCTATGAAAATCATCCGAGCTCGTGTAGCAGACCACTTTGCTCAAATCGCTCAAGATGAGCAAGATGCAGAGCGCAAGTCCACAATTGGTACTGGTGATCGCTCAGAGCGGATTCGCACCTATAATTTCCCACAAAACCGGGTGACAGACCACCGTATTGGATTGACTCTGCAAAAGCTGGATACGATTTTAGCTGGCAAACTGGATGAAGTCGTTGACGCTCTGGTTCTCTATGACCAAACGCAAAAACTAGAAGAGCTGAATAAATAATGACATTGGCTCAATATTTGGCGGAGCTAGAGCAGGAGTTAGTAGCAGCGGGAGAAGAAGCAGAAAGCCTGTCTTTCGTTTATCGGGCACTCAATGACCTCTCCTTTACTGACTTTGTTTTCAAGCTTCGGTTAGAGGTTAGCCAGGAAGACCGTGACCAGCTAAAAGCGATTCAAGAGCAACTGCTTGCTCACAAGCCAGCCCAGTATATTATTGGTAGCAGTGATTTTCACGGCTTGACTCTCAAGGTAGATGAGCGGGTATTGATTCCAAGGCCTGAGACGGAGGAGCTGGTGGAGCTGATTTTGTCGGAGAATCCTGAAAAACCTCTGTCTGTCTTGGATATCGGAACGGGGAGCGGGGCCATCGCTCTGGCACTGGCAAATAGTCGTCCGGACTGGCAGATTACTGCTTCTGATCTCTCTCAAGATGCTCTTGCCTTGGCAGCAGAAAACGCTCAGTCCTGTGGCCTCAATCTTACTTTTGTCCAATCTGATTGCTTGAAAGCTATCAATGGGACATTTGACATCATTGTCTCCAACCCGCCCTATATTTCAGAAGCGGATAAGGACGAAGTCGGTCTGAACGTTCTAGTTTCTGAGCCTCACATGGCCCTCTTCGCGGAGGAGGATGGCTATGCCGTCTATCGGAAAATAGCCGAGCAGGCAGAGGAGCATCTCACAGAAAAAGGAAAGATCTATCTGGAAATTGGTTACAAGCAAGGAGTCGGCGTCAAGGAATTATTTAAAAAATACTTCCCGCAAAAGCGAATCCGAGTCTTGCAGGATCAATTTGGCAAAGATAGAATGGTGGCGATGGACAATGGATAAGATAGAAAAGACTCTAGCAACAGGTGGAGCGGTCGTCCTGCCTACGGAAACGGTGTATGGCCTCTTTGCCCAAGCTTTGAACGAAGAGGCAGTCGAACGAGTCTACGAATTAAAAAGAAGACCTCGTGACAAGGCTCTCAATCTCAATGTGGCTAGCTTGGAAGAAGTTTACCGTTTTTCTAAGAACCAGCCTAGCTATCTGGAGCAAGTCTATCAAGCCTTTCTACCTGGACCACTGACGATTATCCTCCAAGCCAATGACCGAGTGCCTGCTTGGATAAACTCAGGTATGGAAACCGTGGGTTTTCGGATTCCTAAGCATCCAGTTACGCTGGACTTGATTCGCAAGTACGGTCCCTTGATTGGTCCATCCGCCAATCTTTCTGGAAAAGCTAGTGGAACTGATTTCCAGCAGATTATACTGGATTTTCAAGAGCAAGTCTCGGGAGTAGAAGATGATGCTTCCTTGACAGGTCAGGATTCGACCATTCTGGACTTGTCTGGAGAAAAGGCACGTATTTTGCGCCAAGGAGCCGTTACCCGCGAGGATATTCTCGCCCAAGTAAGTGATATAACATTTTAACTTTTAGGAGCCTAGCGTCCTATTTTCTCAAAAGAAGGAGACACCTTATGATTTTTGACCAAGAAGACTACAAAGCATTTGACAAAGAACTCTGGGATGCCATTGCCAATGAGGAAGAGCGTCAGCAACATAATATCGAGCTGATTGCTTCAGAAAACGTCGTTTCTAAAGCTGTTATGGCTGCTCAAGGTTCTATTTTGACCAATAAATACGCTGAGGGCTACCCAGGTCGTCGCTATTATGGTGGAACAGACGTAGTGGATGTCGTAGAGAGTTTGGCAATTGAGCGCGCTAAGGAAATCTTTGGTGCTAAATTTGCCAATGTTCAGCCTCACTCAGGCAGTCAGGCCAATTGCGCTGCTTATATGGCTTTGATTGAGCCAGGCGACACGGTTATGGGGATGGATCTGTCTGCGGGCGGCCACTTGACTCACGGGGCTCCAGTCAGTTTCTCTGGTCAAACCTACAATTTTGTGTCCTATAGCGTTGATCCAGAAACAGAATTACTGGACTTTGATGCCATCCTCAAGCAAGCTAAGGAAGTACAGCCTAAGTTGATTGTGGCAGGGGCTTCAGCCTACTCTCATATCATCGACTTTTCAAAATTCCGTGAAATCGCTGATGCAGTCGGTGCCAAGTTGATGGTCGACATGGCTCACATCGCTGGCTTAGTCGCTGCTGGTCTCCATCCGAGTCCTGTGCCTTATGCGGACATCACAACTACGACGACCCACAAGACCTTGCGTGGTCCTCGTGGCGGCTTGATTTTGACAAATGATGAAGAATTGGCTAAGAAGATTAACTCAGCTATCTTCCCAGGAATTCAGGGTGGACCATTGGAACACGTCATTGCGGCCAAAGCAGTGGCTTTTAAAGAAGTTCTTGATCCAGCTTTCAAGGTTTATGCTCAGCAGATTTTGGACAACGCGCAAGCCATGGCGCAAGTCTTCCGTCAACATGACAAGTTCCGCGTGATTTCTGACGGTACTGAAAATCACCTGTTCTTAGTTGATGTCACAAAGGTCGTAGAAAATGGGAAAGTGGCTCAAAATCTCTTGGATGAAGTCAATATTACCCTCAATAAAAACTCCATCCCTTACGAGACTTTGTCACCATTTAAGACTAGCGGTATTCGTATCGGTACAGCAGCCATTGCAGCTCGAGGCTTTGGTGTAACAGAAAGTATCAAGGTAGCTGAGCTCATTATCAAAGCTCTGGAAAACGCTGAAAACGAAGCGGTGCTCAATCAAGTTCGGGCGGAAGTTCGCGAATTGACGGACGCTTTTCCCCTCTATGAAGGTTTGAACTAAGATGGACATTTATGTAAAGAAGGCCATCATTCATCAATTCAGCCCAGCTGATACGGACTTGCTGCTGGCGGATAAGTTTCTTAATATCACTCCCAAGATAGAAGAATACTTGCGTAAGAAAATCGAGCGAGTTTATTCTGATGAGGCTAAAACAGGCATTTTCGATCCTGAAAATGTCTTTTTGACCCAACTTTCGGACGACTTATTGGAAACATCCGTGACGGTGGCCAAGCTTTGGCAGGAAGAGTTTTCGGTCAGTGAGAACCAGAAAACCAACGATTTGATTTTCGTTCAGTTTGAGAAAGAAGGGGTGGAGCACTTTGCTTTTCTGCGGATTGCTCTGCGGGAAACCCTGACTCACTTGGGTGGCGAGGTGGACAATCCTATCAAGCTGACACAGAACAATCTGCCTGGCTTTGGTACGGGGGCGGACGAGGCTCTGGTCATCAATCTCCAGTCTCGCAAGTACCATCTGATTGAAAAGCGCATCAAGTATAACGGTGCCTTTCTAAACTATTTTTCGGACAATCTTTTGCAGGTCAGTCCTAAGATTTCACCAAAAAAATCCATCAAAACGCTGGAAAAAACGGCTCAAAAGATTGCTGAAAGCTTTAACACAGACGACTTTCAGTTCCAGTCTAAGGTCAAATCCAGCATTTTCAAAAATCTGGAAGAAAATGACGAATTGTCTCCTGAAAAGTTGGCAGACGAGCTGTTTGACAGCAATCTGACAGCCCGACTTACCTTTATTGACCAAGTTAAGGAAACTGTGCCAGAGCCAATCAAGTTTGATGAGATTGACAGCAGTCGCCAGAAAAAGAAGTTCGAAAATCAAAAATTATCCCTCTCTAATGGAATAGAGCTAATCGTTCCCAATAATGTTTATCAGGATGCTGAATCCGTGGAATTTATCCAGAACGACAACGGGACCTATTCTATTCTCATCAAAAATATCGAGGATATACAAAGTAAATAATGTTTAAATTTATCAGAAGATTGATTTTGGTCATCATTCTGGCTGCCATTGCGATAAAAGGCTATCAAGTCCATCGTGATGTTAAGCAGGTTATGACCTATCAAAACTTGGTTAGAGAAGTACTGGACGAGCAGGATACGGCGGCCAATGAAGAGCTAGTCCTAGCCATGATCTACACGGAAACCAAGGGAAGAAACAACGACCTCATGCAGTCTAGTGAGAGTGCAACAGGCGAAATCAATTCGATTACAGACAATAAAGAAAGTGTCCGGCAAGGGATTCAGACTTTATCGGATAATCTAGAGCTGGCCAGCGAGAAAAAGGTGGATGTCTGGACGGCAGTTCAGGCCTACAATTTTGGTCAGGCTTATATCGACTATGTTGCGCAAAATGGCGGCGAGAATACGCTCGAGCTTGCAAAAAAATACTCAAAAGAAGTGGTTGCTCCGAGTCTTGGCAATGTGACTGGAAAAACCTATTCATACTATAATGTACTTTCCATTTTTTACGGACCCAAGCTTTATATTAATGGTGGAAATTACTACTATTCGCGTCAGGTACTACTAAATATGTACCTTATCCGCTTTATGGGGTGGCTGTAAACAGATGATTTGAGTATAGCTTGCCTTTCTATAGGAATAAATTGAGATAAACTATATGAAACCAATTAGAATGCGGGTGTAGTATTTTGATTGAAAAGACATACGAAACATCAAGTGGAGTCATTCACTATTGGACAAATGATATGGATGTATCAGCGAAAAGTGCTCTTATCTTTTTACCTGGACTTACAGCTGACCATAGATTATTTGACAAACAAATAGAGTATTTTAAAGACAAATATAGAGTCCTGGTGTGGGATGCTCCAGGCCACGCGTCATCTTATCCTTTTAAGCTCAATTTTAGCTTGTTTGATATGGCGAAATGGCTAGATGGAATATTTGTCAAAGAGAGAATAGAGAATCCAATACTAATTGGTCAGTCAATGGGAGGATATGTAGGACAGGTTTATGCTCAACTTTTTCCTGAGAAATTAAAAGGCCTTGTTACGATTGATTCACCTTCCATGCAACGGAAGTATTATACAGCTATGGAGTTGTGGCTCTTAAAAAATATGGAGACAATTTATAGAATCTATCCATGGAAAGCTCTTTTGAAATCAGGCCCTAAAAGCGTATCAACAACAGATTATGGAAGAAAACTGATGTATGATATGATGATGGTTTATGATGGCAATCAAGAAAGGTATGCTCGTCTTGTGGGATACGGATATAAGATATTTTCAGAAGCAGTAGAGAAGAGGCTATCTTTTGAAGTAAAATGTCCACAATTGGTTATATGTGGAAAAGAAGATCGTGCAGGGTCTTGTATACGATATTTGAAGGCCTATGAAAGAAATACTGGGAAGTCTGTTCAATGGATTGATAAGGCGGGACATAATTCTAATACCGACCAACCCGATATTGTAAATAGACTAATTGATGAATTTTTGAATAACAAAATTAAAGAAAAGCTTGGTTGAAAGACCGGCTTTTTGATATAATAGAAAGTATGAATAAAAAGGAAAAAATTTCAAATTATCAACTGTTACTGGCTCAGCTGGAAGCCTTGCTAGATGGGGAGACCAATGCTTTGGCCAATCTATCCAATGCTAGCGCCCTGCTCAATCAAGCCTTGCCTAATTCTGTTTTTACTGGTTTCTATCTTTTTGATGGGAGCGAGCTGATTTTGGGGCCTTTTCAGGGCGGTGTTTCCTGTGTCCATATTGCACTAGGCAAGGGTGTCTGTGGTGAATCTGCGGAGAAAAAGCAGACGATTATCGTGGATGATGTGACCCAGCATGCCAACTATATCTCCTGCGATAGCCGAGCTAAGAGCGAGATTGTGGTGCCCATGGTAAAAGATGGTCACCTTCTTGGAGTGTTGGATTTGGATTCGGCTTTGACGGGTGATTATGATGACGTGGATCAGGAGTATCTGGAAGAGTTTGTCCAGATTTTGCTTGAAAAAACGACTTGGAATTTTGAAATGTTTGGAGAAAAAGCCTAATGTATCAAGCTTTATATCGAAAGTACCGCAGTCAGACCTTTGGTCAACTTGTGGGTCAGCAAGTAGTAGCCACTACGCTGCGGCAGGCTGTGGAGCAAGGGAAAATCAGCCATGCCTATCTTTTTTCTGGCCCACGCGGAACAGGGAAGACCAGTGTTGCCAAGATTTTTGCCAAGGCTATGAACTGTCCGAATCAAAAGGACGGCGAGCCCTGCAATAACTGCTATATCTGTAAGGCTATCACTGAGGGAAGTCTCGAAGACGTCATCGAAATCGACGCGGCTTCTAATAATGGGGTAGATGAGATTCGTGATATTCGGGACAAGTCTACCTATGCGCCTAGTCTGGCCAAGCACAAGGTCTATATCATTGACGAGGTGCACATGCTCTCGACTGGGGCTTTTAACGCCTTGCTCAAGACCTTGGAAGAGCCGACAGAAAACGTGGTCTTTATCCTAGCAACGACAGAGCTGCATAAGATTCCAGCCACTATTCTTTCCCGCGTCCAGCGTTTTGAGTTTAAGTCTATCAAGACACAGGACATTATTGGTCATATCAAGTGGATTTTGGAGCAGGAAGGAATTGACTTTGAGCAAGAAGGTGTGCAGATTATTGCTCGTCGAGCTGAGGGCGGGATGCGAGATGCCTTGTCTATCCTCGATCAGGCTCTTAGCTTGACTCAGGAAAATCGTTTGACTACGGACATTGCTGAGGAAATCACAGGCTCTATCAGTTTGGGAGCTTTGGATGCCTACGTAGCTGCCTTGATTGCTCATGATGCAGTAGCAGCCTTGGATAATCTCAATCTGATTTTTGATAGCGGCAAAAACATGGCCCGCTTCGTGACGGACCTCCTGCAATATCTGCGGGATTTGCTTATTGTCAAAACTGGCGGGGAGAATACTCATGCCAGCGAGCTCTTTCTGGAAAATCTCAAGACACCGCAGGATGCTCTCTTTGCCATGATTGAGATGGCGACCAAGAGTCTAGCAGACATCAAGAACAGCCTGCAGCCTAAGATTTATACAGAAATGATGACTATTCGACTGGCTGAGGAAAAAGCAAGCTTAGATCAGATTCCTGATAACTTGGCGGAAGAACTGTCTAATCTCAAGCAGGAAATCCAGCAGCTCAAGCAGCAATTAGCCACTGTCGGCAGTCAGCCAGCTCCAGCAACTAAGAAATCAGAGGTACGACCTCAGAAGGCTAAGACCTATCGAGTAGACCGCAATAAGGTCAATGCCATCTTGGAAGAAGCGGTGGAAAATCCTGACTTGGCTCGCAGCAATTTAACTAAGCTGCAAAATGCTTGGGGTGAAATCATCGAGAGTCTGGCAGGAGCTGACAAGGCACTGCTCATTGGTTCGCAGCCAGTTGCAGCCAATGAGAACCATGCTATTTTAGCTTTTGAGTCTCATTTCAATGCTGAGCAAACCATGAAAAGAGAAAATCTCAACACTATGTTTGGAAATCTGCTCAGCAATGCTGCTGGCTTTTCACCAGATATTCTGGCTATTTCCCTAGAGGATTGGACTCAGATACGGGCAGAATTTTCAGCTAGAAGTCGTAGCAATAAAGCAGAAGCAGCTGAAAAGCAGGAAGAAAGCTTGATACCGGAAGGATTTGATTTTCTAGCGGAAAAAATCACTGTGCAAGATGATTGAATTTAGATTTTTATGGTTTTTCATGCTATAATGGAAGAATGAATAGACGACAATTTATAGTAATAGCGGCTTTTACAGCCCTAGAAACATATTTTTTTAATGAAGCAATCATGTCTGAGAACTATCTGATGGCTATTTTCTGGGGCATTTTGATTGGTCGCAATCTGCAGATTAGCTATGTCATGGGGCGGATCATGGATGAGATTGATAAGCATTTAGGACGCAAATAATGGATAAATCAGAGAATGACTAGAGCAAGAATCTAGCAATCTCATGGTTTTGACAAGGAATAAAGGGAGGCTGAGAGATGATTGTCGCAGCCTCTTTTATCATGTAGAAAAGTAGAAAGAAGGAAGAAGTCGGATTGAATACAAGAATTTTTTAGAAAATTGCTATTTTTATGATAAAATAGAAGTTAGTAGCAAATTGAAAGGGGCATCTATGAAGTTAAGAACAAAGGCAAAAGGTTTGAATGGTCGTATCCGTGTACCGGGCGACAAATCAATCAGTCACCGTTCGATTATGTTCGGGAGCTTGGCCAAGGGCCTTACAGTGGTTCACGATATTTTGCGAGGTGAAGATGTCCTTTCTACAATGCAGGTCTTTCGTGATTTAGGCGTCAAGATTGAAGATGATGGAAAGACTGTCAAGATCCACGGTGTTGGTTTTGATGGCCTCAAGGCGCCGCATAATCAATTAGATATGGGCAATTCAGGAACCTCCATCCGCTTGATCTCAGGTGTCTTGGCAGGTCAGGACTTTGCAGCAGAGATGTTTGGGGATGATAGTTTGTCCAAACGTCCGATGGATCGGGTAACCCTGCCTCTTAGTCAAATGGGTGTGGATATTTGGGGGCAGACAGAACGAGATTTACCGCCTCTTCACATCCATGGCCGAAAAGATTTAAAGCCTATTCATTATCAGTTGCCAGTGGCTTCCGCTCAGGTCAAGTCGGCCTTGATTTTTGCAGCCTTGCAGGCTCAAGGTGAGTCGGTCATTATTGAAAAGGAAATCACCCGTAACCATACAGAAGATATGATTGTCCAATTTGGCGGTCAAATTGAGGTCAAGGGTAAGGAAATTCGTGTGCAGGGTGGTCAGACCTTTACTGGACAAGAAGTGAGAGTGCCGGGTGATATCTCCAGCGCAGCCTTCTGGCTGGTTGCAGGCTTGATTATGCCCCAGTCCAAAATCGTCCTTGAAAATGTTGGAATCAATGAAACTCGGACGGGGATTCTTGATGTTATCAAGGCAATGGGCGGCAAGATGACCCTTTCTAATATAGATGAAGTGGCCAAATCCGCCACGATTACCGTTGAGACTTCTGAGCTGAAGGGAACGGAGATTGGCGGAGAGATTATTCCGCGCTTGATAGACGAGCTTCCTATTATCGCCCTTTTAGCCACCCAAGCTGAAGGCAGGACGGTGATCCGAGATGCCGAGGAGTTAAAGGTCAAAGAAACCGATCGGATTCAGGTTGTCGCAGATGCCTTAAATAGTATGGGAGCAGCCATTACCCCTACAGCAGATGGCATGATTATCGATGGAAAAACGCCTCTTCATGGTGCAACCATCAATACGTTTGGCGATCATCGTATTGGAATGATGGCAGCCATTGCGGCCCTGTTAGTTTCGGATGGACAGGTGGAGCTGGAGCGGGCAGAGGCTATCAATACCAGCTATCCTAGCTTCTTCTCAGACTTGGAGGGCTTAGTGAATGGCTAAGATTTTACTTGGCTTTATGGGAGCGGGAAAATCAACGATTGCGAGAGCCTTGTCAGCAGATTTTCTGGATATGGACGAGCTGATTGTCCAAAAAATCGGCATGTCCATCCAAGAGTATTTTGCTAAATACGGCGAGCCAGCCTTTCGGAAAATTGAAGCTGAAGTCTTGGCTGAGTGTATACAGCAGGATGTCGTCCTTTCTACGGGAGGAGGCGTCGTCTTGAGTCCCCAAAACCGTGATTTATTAGCCAAAAATCCCCAAAATATCTATCTGAAAGCTGACTTTGAGACCCTCTTTCGTCGAATTGAGCAAGATCAGGAAAATCAGCGCCCCTTGTATCTGACCAAGAGCAAGGCAGATTTGCAGGAGATTTTTGAACAAAGGCAGACTCTCTATGAGGCGGTCGCGACACAAACAATTGACGTGGTAGGAAAAACGCCACAAGAAATTATTGAGGAAATTCAATGAGAGTAGCATTTTTAGGACCCAAGGGCTCCTTTTCCCATCATGTTGCCCAAGAAGCCTTTCCCCAAGCAGACTTGGTGCCTTATCAAAACATCACAGAAGTGATGAAGGCTTATGAAGGGAAAGAGGTGGATTATTCGGTTGTTCCCGTGGAAAATTCGATTGAAGGAAGCGTCCATGAGACCTTGGATTATCTTTTCCATCAAGCTGAGATTCAAGCAGTGGCAGAGATTGTTCAGCCCATTAAGCAGCAGTTATTGGCGACTAGCTTAGATAAGCCCATTGAGAAGGTCTTTTCTCATCCTCAGGCGCTTGCTCAGGGGAAGGGCTATATTCGCCAGCATTATCCAGAAGCAGCGATTGAAATTACAGCTAGTACAGCCTATGCGGCTCGTTTTGTGGCTGAGCATCCTGACCAACCTTTCGCCGCTATTGCACCAAGAACTGCGGCAGTCGAGTATGGTCTGCAAGTGGTGGCTCAAGATATTCAGGAAATGGAGGAAAATTTTACTCGTTTCTGGATTTTAGGACAGACCACTCCCGCTCTTAGGCTTGAAAAGCAAGAGGAAAAACAGAGTTTGGCTTTGACTTTGCCAGACAATCTACCTGGTGCCTTGTATAAGGCCTTATCAACCTTTGCTTGGCGTGGCATTGACTTGACAAAGATTGAAAGTCGCCCTCTTAAAACAGCCCTAGGGGAATATTTCTTTATTATTGATATTGATAATGAACGGAAAGAATTAGTGGATTTTGCTTACCAAGAGCTTGCTACACTTGGTATCACCTTTAAAATTCTAGGCAGTTATCCCGTTTTTCAAATTCAGGATTATAGATTGGAGCAGAGATGAGAGAAACAGAAAATCTGAGTCGACACGAGCAGTTAAGGCTGGATTATCTCCATACAAACTATTACTATCTTAACGAACATGAAAAAGAGGAGTATAATTACCTCCGCCAAAAGTCGAAAGGACAGTCAGATGTTGCGCAAAAGACGTCTACCAAGCAGACCGTGCAGGCTTTATCAGAAGATCCGATGACAGACTCATCCGGTTTGTTGCCCAAATACCCGGGGAAAGGTTCTCTCAGCAGAAGCCAAAAGAATTCCCGTAATTCTTTAAAGCAAGAAACGAAAAAATCAACTCAGAAAACTCCGAGAACCTACAAAAAAATTCGTCCGAAGCGCGTGCTGATGTGGCTCCTTATTTTTGTGCTTTTGGTTGTTTCTGGCATGCTCTTTATGTTTTTCAAAGGCTTAAATACAGCGAGACCAGGAAATCTCAAAGCTGCTGATGTTGAGTACTTTGATGGGCATGATGCTCGAGATGGGATCAATATTCTTGTTTTAGGGACGGATGGCCGAATTGGAGAAAATTCAACGGAGACTCGGACTGATTCAATTATGGTCTTAAACGTTGGCAATAAAGACCATAAAATGAAGTTGGTCAGCTTTATGCGTGATACCTTGATTCATATTGATGGTGTCAGCAATTCCTATACGGAGCCAACCGATGATGATTATTATGATCAAAAATTGAACTCCGCCTATACTTTTGGTGAACAAGACAATCATCGTGGAGCTGAGGCAGTGCGCCAAGCATTGAAAGATAACTTCGATATTGACATTAAATACTATGCTCTAGTGGACTTTAACACCTTTGCGACTGCAATTGACACCCTCTTTCCAAATGGTGTATTTATGGATGCCAAATTTTCGACCATTGATGGCGAAAAAGTCACAGAAGTGGAAGTTCCAGATGATTTGAACATGAAGGATGGAGTGGTTCCTACTCAAACCATCAAGGTTGGTCGTCAGCACATGGACGGGCGAACGCTCTTAAACTATGCCCGTTTCCGTAAGGACGATGAGGGTGACTTTGGACGGACACGCCGCCAGCAAGAAGTCTTGACTGCTATCATGCAGCAGATAAAAGACCCTACGAAGCTTTTTACAGGATCTGAAGCATTAGGAAAAGTTTTTGCCTTAACCTCGACCAATGTACCTCAGAGTTTTATTTGGTCACAAGGCTTATCCTTGGTGCTTGATTCGCGTAATGGGATAGAGCGCCTCACTATACCAGAACTAGGTGACTGGACGGATACCTATGATATGTATGGTGGACAAGGACTTTTGATTGATTTTGAAGCCTATAAAGAAAGATTGAAACAAATGGGCTTAAGATAGGGCTCTTATGATATAATGGGAAGTGGCAGATTTTGTCTCTTCCCTTTCTTTTTGGAAAATAGCAGAGCAGAATTTGAGCATCTTTTCCAATAGGAAGAAAGAAATAAACAGTAGAAAAGCCTGTGATTTTTCTGCAGAGTTTAGTTGCAGTTGAGCGCAGGGTGGATTAGAAAGTAAAGAAATGTTAAAAAAGAACGATATTATTGAAGTAGAAATTGTAGATCTGAGTCATGAGGGAGCGGGTGTAGCCAAGGTAGACGGCCGCGTCTTTTTCATTGAAAATGCCCTGCCGAGTGAAGTGATTCGCATGCGCGTCCTCAAGGTCAACAAAAAAATCGGCTTTGGTCGAGTTGAGGAGTTTGTGAAGAAGTCTGACCAGCGCAATGAGCATGTTGATTTGGCCTATTTGCGGACTGGAATTGCTGATTTAGGACACTTGGCATACCCAGCCCAGCTAGCATTTAAAGGCAAGCAAGTACAAGACTGCCTTTATAAAATCGCTGGCATTTCGGACGTAGAAGTGATGGAGACACTGGGCATGGATCAGCCACTGGCCTACCGCAATAAGGCTCAGGTACCAGTTCGCCGTGTCAATGGACAGCTGGAAACTGGCTTTTTCCGAAAAAATTCCCATGACCTCCTGCCGATTGAGGACTTTTATATTCAGGATCCAGTTATTGACCAAGTGATCCTTTTTGTGCGCGACTTGCTGCGTCGTTTCGACCTCAAGCCTTACGATGAAAAGGAAGGGACTGGCCTGATTCGTAATCTGGTTGTTCGCCGTGGTCATTATTCGGGTGAAATTATGGTCATTTTGGTGACCAGTCGGCCTAAGATTTTCCGAGTGGAGCAGCTAATTGAGCGTTTGATAGAGGCCTTCCCAGCAATCAAGTCTATCATGCAAAATATCAACGACCAGCCGGGCAATACCATTTTCGGTCGGGAATTTCGGACACTCTACGGCCAAGACTTCATCACTGACAGCATGCTGGGCAAGCAGTTCCAGATTGCTGCGCCAGCCTTTTACCAAGTCAATACTGAGATGGCAGAGAAGCTGTATCAGACGGCCTTTGACTTTGCGAATTTTAAAAAAGAAGATATTGTGCTGGATGCCTATTCGGGTATCGGCACCATTGGTCTGTCGCTGGCTGACCGAGTCCAGCAGGTCTATGGAGTCGAGGTCATTCCTGAGGCTGTGGAAAATAGTCAGCGAAACGCAGAACTCAATGGCATCACCAATGCTAGCTACGTTTGCGCCCCTGCAGAAAAAGCCATCCAAACTTGGCTGAACCAGGGAATCAAGGCGGATGTCATCCTAGTCGATCCGCCGCGCAAGGGCTTGACGGAAAGCTTTATCACTTCTAGTGCCAGCATGGATCCCCAGCGGATTGTCTATATCTCCTGCAATCCTGCCACTATGGCGCGTGATATCAAACTCTATCAAGAACTGGGCTACGAACTAAAGAAAGTCCAGCCAGTTGACCTCTTTCCGCAGACGCATCACGTGGAGTGCGTAGTGTTGCTACAACGAAGAAAAGGGTAAAAATCCTTTATTTTAAGCACTTTTTCAAGCATTTTGTCTTTATTGAAAAGAGTGATTTTGACATAAAAAAGGTGCAAAAAAAGTATATTGATGTGAACGTCTGTTTGGATGTCGATTGCGTAGACAAAAAAGAGATACGTCAGTAATAAATTAACTCAACGAGAACATTTTAATAAGTGTTCTCGCCTTTTTATTTTCAGGAGGAAAAGCATGCAAAAGGAAGAACAGTCATCACGGCAAATCGTGATGTGCCATCTCATGGCTGTCATGGGAATAAATATTGAGAAAGCAACTCAATTAATTGCTGAAATGGAAGAGTCAGGGCTAATTCAATTTGATGAGTTAGGAGATGTTGGTTTATTAGTGTTGGAGGGACAATCATGAAACGTATCACCGCAAATCATTACCAAACATCAGAGCGTTACTATAAGCTCCCAAAACTCTTATTTGAAAGTGACCGATATAAGGACATGAAACTTGAAGTTAAAGTAGCTTATGCTGTCTTAAAAGACCGTTTGGAGTTATCTTTGAGTAGAGGTTGGATAGATGAGGATGGGGCTATCTATTTGGTTTATTCCAACTCAAAACTTATGACACTTCTTGGTTGTTCCAAGTCAAAGTTGCTGACGATAAAGAAAACATTACGTGAGTATGGCTTGATAGATGAAGTCCAACAGTCTTCCAGTGAAAAAGGACGCTTGGCTAATAAGATTTACTTAGGGGAGCTAGAACATGAACCTACCCCCGTCTTAAATTCAGACGGGGCTAGTGTTCAAAAAACACTAGGGGGGTGTCAAAATCAGCCGGGGCCGGTCTTAAATTCAGCCACTAGTGAGACTGAAGTTAGTGAGACTAATAATAGTGAAACTAAAGGGAGTGAGTCTGTCATTGAGGACGAGGAGGAGACAGAAAATCTAACAAGTAAGAAAAGCGAAAATGAACATTTTCATCGTAAGGTGGAGCAAGTCACAAGATATGACAGAGATTACATTTGGGGACTGGTTCATGACCAGTTGAGACAAGCTGGATTATCACAGGCAGCTAGTGACTATGCCATGAATCATTTTGACCACCGCTACAAATATGCTTTGGAACACATGAGGTTTGCGGCTAGGGCAGAAACGATAGCGGAATACGTTTTTAATGGCATATTAGCCGAATGGACCAAGGGACAACGCTTAAACGAACTAAAAGGAGGTGAGTAGATGTTTTGGTGGATTTTATTAGGGATTTTGAGACTAGGAATGATTTGGCTCATTATTGAGGTCATCACTGCCCCAGAAATGGAAGATCATTATTAAGCAAGGGCGTTACAGAAGAAGTAATGTCCTTTTATTTTTGGCAGAAAGGAATGAGAGACATGAAGTTTTTAGATTTGTTTGCAGGAATTGGAGGCTTTCGATTGGGTTTAACTAATCAGGGCCATGAGTGTATAGGCTTTTGTGAAATTGACAAGTTTGCGTGGAAATCTTACAAGGCCATCTATAAGACCGAAGGAGAAATAGAATTTCATGATATTAGACAAGTTACAGACCAAGACTTTAGACAACTTAGAGGGCAAGTGGACATCATCTGTGGGGGCTTCCCTTGCCAAGCATTTTCACTCGCAGGCAGACGATTGGGATTTGAGGATACTAGAGGAACTCTGTTCTTTGAGATTGCTCGAGCGGCCAAACAGATCCAACCACGTTTTCTATTTTTGGAAAACGTCAAAGGCTTACTCAGTCACGACAAGGGAGAGACATTTCGAACAATCCTCACCACATTGGATGAGTTGGGGTATGATGTCGAATGGCAGGTGCTTAACAGTAAAGATTTCCAAGTGCCACAAAACCGTGAAAGAATTTTTATTATCGGACATTCTAGAAGATACCGTTCCCGATTCTTATTTCCTCTCAGAAGAGAAAGTAGCTCAACTGGTCTTGAGCGATTAGGTAATATCAATCCGTCAGGAAAAGGCATGAATGGGGAGGTTTATCTAACCAGCGGTTTAGCACCAACCCTAACAAGAGGAAAAGGAGAAGGGACTAAAATTGCCATTCCAGTATTAACCCCAGATAGGTTAGAAAAACGCCAACATGGCAGACGCTTTAAGGACAATCAAGAGCCTATGTTTACCTTAACTAGTCAAGATATTCATGGAGTGGTCGTCGCAGGAACCTTACCAACGTCTTTTGTGCAAACTGGACGAGTCTATGACCTTTCAGGGATTTCTCCAACACTGACTACCATGCAGGGAAGTGATAAAGTTCCTAAGATTCTTTATCGTGAAGAAGCACCGCAATTAAAAATTAGGGAAGGCACCAAACTAGGCTATGCCAAGGCAACCATTGGAGATTCTGTCAACCTTGCTTACACAGAGTCTACCAAACGTAGAGTGCGAGTAGGAAAGGGAATATCAAATACCTTGACCACCTCTGATAACATGGGAGTGATCGTAGCTGCTTTAGAGTACCGTATGGACAAGTGGTATGAAGTGACTGGGCTTGTCTTAGACGGAAAACTTTATCGTTTGAGAATCAGACGCCTAACACCTAGAGAGTGTTTTAGGCTTCAAGGATTTCCTGATTGGGCTTATGAAAGGGCAGAGACTGTATCCAGTAAAAGTCAGTTATACAAACAGGCCGGAAATAGCGTGACCGTCACCGTTATTGAAGCTATTGCTAGAGAATTTAGAAAGATTGAAGAGGAAGAAGAACATGAATTTATTACACACGAAGAGTATTAGGGAGTGCACAGAACTGGAAGAAGCCATTCATCAAGCAGAAGTGGATAACATCATGAATTTAGTTTTTGCGTTACCAGATTATGACTGTGAGCTTTCAATAACCTATATTGACGACTATCATAAAAATCATTGGTCGCCTTACCTTTTAGAGTCTAACTTACATCGTGTAGAAGAGTTACTCCAAAATGAAGACCTTAAAAATGGAGTGGATGTCTTTGTAACTGAAGAGAACGACCTTGCTTTTAAAGCCTATGGTCAAAGCTACACCTATCAGGAGAGTGGTGGTGTCTTAACGGCTCTAGTGACTGTGACATGTTTTGGTGAAGGTAGGTCAGCCATTGATATGAGTAAGGTCTTTACCCCACCAACTCAAGCATTACAGAAGGATTTATCCATGTAGGAGGGGAGCGATGTTAGAGATCTATTTAAGCCGAAACACCAGTCGGAATCAGAAGCTCCAGTCTTTCTGTGACTCACATGGTATCTCCTACACATGTAAAGCAGTAAGTCATCTGTCACGTGAAGAATTATTGGGGTTGTTTACTAAAAGCAGTGATTGTTTTGAGTTACTAGTTCCGTCCTTTCAACGCTTTAAGCGCCACAGGGAAATGACATTGAGTGAATTGATCACGTTGGTTCTACGGAAACCTGACCAGAACTTGCGATTACCTCTCGTAGTTTCTCATCAGAAAGTCTACCCTGATATCACACTAGACGAAGCGAGAACCTTTCTACCAAGAACGCATAAGGTGGTGTCTTTCCGAGAATGCCTCTATAAGCAACTAGAGGAGTAAGGAGGAGCTATGAACGAACGCTTTTGGGAAAATTTAGAAAGCCTTGTTTTGGAAAAGGGTATGACATGGGCTGACCTTGCTCGAAAGATGTTTAAGGGACAGTACATCTACCCTAGTGAGTTTAATCGTCTCTACCAAACCTTTCGTCACTACAAATCTCATCGCCTGATGCCACAAGTGAAATGGGTGGAGAGAATAGTGAGTGTTTTAGAGATTGACTATGAAGATTTGTTTAGGAGGTAGAGATGAAACGTTTAGTAGTCATGTACGGAGCCATTCATGTCAATGTACTCCTAGTGAGTTTGTACCTAGTTGGTTGGCTAAATGGGGCATGGTTAACGGTTTTACAAGTGACGTTTTTAGCCTTGTTATTGTGGAGTTGGAAAAGGTTTAAGATACCTGAAAGAAACCTATCCTTGAAAGAGCGGGTGTTTTGGATTATTGGAGGTCTTGCTGTGATGGTAAGTATTGCTCTTGTCATGAGTGCTATATTTTCAGAGAGTGAGACGAATCAGGAAATGTTAGTGACTGTTCAAAATCAAGTACCAATGTTACCTTTTGTCCTCTTTCTCCTTAACGCCAGTGTGGTGGAAGAGGTTTTCTATCGTGAGCTTTTGTGGGGAGTCTTGTCTAAACCAATAACTCAAGTTGTGTTAACGAGTTTCCTCTTTGCTTTGGCTCATCACCCATCTAGCCTATTCACCTGGGGGCTTTATGGGAGTTTAGGCTTGGTATTAGGCTTGGTTAGATGGCAAACAGATTGTGTAACGTCTACTCTTGTTCATCTATTCTGGAATGGCATTGTCTTTATCCTGTCTTTGGTGTGATACCAAAATCAAGGGTTCTTTCGTATCATGAAAGCACCCTATTGTTTTTATGGGGAATCACATAAAGGAGGGAATTATGTCATCCGAACAACAGGAACGCCAGGCCGTTCAATACGCTGAGCGTAGTAGCATGTTTACGGTAAAGGTTCTTCTCAAATTCTTAGAGTGGTCTGCTAGACATGCTCTAGCACAAGACTCAGCTTATAAGATTGGGGTTCAAAAGTTAGAAGAACTCCTTCAAAGTCCCTATGCTATTGAGTCGCTTAATATTGCTAAAGACATCTTGGATAAACCCGTTGATGTGGCGAAATTTAAGGAGTTGGTGGAATCAGAAAACCTTCCGATTGCTATTAGTTGGCAGGGCGATTACCTCCATTTCTATGCCAAGGATAAATCCTTGTTAGACAAGCACTTAGAGGTGTTGCTTCAGAAATTGGTTTCTAATCCAGAAAAACTGCAAGGCTTAACCCTTGATAAAACGCTTGATGAGGAAATCGCTAAAGCCAAGGAACAGATTGTGATGCTAGAGGCGTCTGCCGTTAAGGCCAAGGAGGTGACCCTCTAATGTACTCTGGGAAAAAAGCCATTAGCTTTGGCGTCCTAGGGCTTGCTTTAGGCTATTTCTGTCATCGTCTAGTCTTGCTTTATGACAGTCTCCCCAATCAACCGCCCTTAGAACGCTTTGCCTATCTCTTAGGAGAAGGGCAGAATCAGGTCTTAAATCCCCTGTGGAATGGCAACTTCACTGGAAGATCGGTTTTGGGCTTTTGTTTTGGGTTTGTGACTATGGGGTTTGTTTATCTTTACGTTTCAACTGGTCAAAAGGTTTACCGGGAGGGAACTGAGTATGGCTCTGCTCGCTTTGGCAATAGCCATGAGCGTAAAGCCTTTATCAGTAAGAATCCTTTTAACGATACCATCTTGTCACGAAACGTTAGGCTAAGCCTGTTAGAAAAGAAAGCCCCACAATTTGACCGAAACAAGAACCTTGTGGTTATTGGTGGGTCAGGGGCAGGAAAGACTTTTCGTTTTGTAAAACCCAACCTGATTCAGCTCAACTGTTCCAATATTGTTGTTGACCCTAAAGACCATTTAGCAGAAAAGACAGGGAAGCTCTTTTTAGAGAATGGCTATCAGGTTAAGGTCTTAGACCTTGTAAACATGACCAACTCTGATGGCTTTAACCCCTTTCGCTATGTGGAAACGGAGAATGATTTGAACCGTATGCTTACGGTCTATTTCAATAACACTAGGGGCAATGGTAGCCGCAGTGACCCTTTTTGGGATGAAGCTTCTATGACCTTAGTCAGAGCGATTTCCTCTTACTTGGTGGACTTTTATAATCCTCCAGGTAGTACCAAGGAAGAAACAGACAGACGCCGCAAGCGTGGCCGTTACCCAGCTTTTTCAGAAATTGGAAAATTGATCAAGCTTTTATCCAAAGGGGATAATCAAGATAAGAGTGTCTTAGAGGTTATGTTTGAGAACTATGCTAAGACATATGGGACAGAAAATTTTACCATGCGTAACTGGGCAGATTTTCAGAACTACAAGGACAAGACCTTGGATTCGGTCATTGCTGTGACGACTGCTAAATTCACCCTCTTTAATATCCAATCTGTCATTGATTTAACCAAAAGTGACACTTTGGACTTGAAAACATGGGGGACGCAGAAAACCATGGTCTATCTCGTTATTCCAGATAATGACACTACCTTTAGGTTTCTCTCAGCCCTCTTTTTCTCTACGGTCTTTTCAACCTTAACAAGACAAGCTGACGTGGACTTTAAGGGACAACTGCCTATCCATGTCAGAAGTTACCTAGATGAGTTTGCGAATGTCGGCGAAATCCCAGACTTTGCGGAACAAACCTCAACAGTTCGTTCACGGAACATGAGCCTCGTTCCTATTCTTCAAAATATCGCCCAACTTCAAGGACTCTATAAGGAGAAGGACGCATGGAAAACTATTCTTGGGAACTGTGACAGTTTGCTTTATCTTGGTGGCAACGATGAAGAGACCTTCAAGTTCATGAGTGGTCTCCTAGGCAAACAAACCATTGATGTGAGAAACACGAGTCGGTCGTATGGCCAGACAGGGTCTGGCTCAACCTCCCATCAAAAAATCGCAAGGGATCTCATGACCCCTGACGAAGTGGGAAACATGAAACGAGATGAGTGCTTGGTGAGAATTGCAGGTGTTCCAGTCTTTAAGGAGAAGAAGTATTTCCCATTGAAACATAAGAACTGGAAATACCTTGCGAACAAGGAAACAGATGAGCGTTGGTGGCATTATCAGATTGACCCACTGGAAACACAAGAGCCTCCGTTTGAACCATCAGAACATAAGGTTAGGGATTTAAACACAGAAAGCACACTATACTAATAGAAATGAGGAATCATATGAATCAAAAACTAACAGGCTTTGTTTATGGCGTGGACGCTAGTTCCATGTTTTCTCAAGCCATGGCACTTTTACAAAAAGGAATGATCGCGACAGGAGCATTTCTTGTTGTAATGGGCATTATTAACTTGTCGACCAATATCAAAGATGGTGGACCAGGTGTTCGCAATGCCATCTTAGAAATTGTGGGTGGTGTCATGGTAGGTGCCGCGGGTGCCTTCATCACCCAAATTACCATTTAGGAGGGCTAGGTATGACATGATCAACACATTACCTTCAGCTCTTGTCTTTCTAGCCTCGGAGAAAATTTCAAGCGATAGTCTTTTTGAAGGCTTTAACGTGGACTTGGAATCGACCGCTAACTTGGTTAAATCCCTTGCGGATTATAACCCTACGGTGTGGTCTTATATGTCAGCCATCACAAAGGGTATCATGCAGCCCTTGGGAGTGGCTATTTTAGCAGTCGTTCTCATTCTTGAGTTTTCTAAGATGGCTAAGAAAATCGCCAACTCAGGTGGAGCCATGACTTTTGAAGCCATTGCCCCTATGATCGTCTCTTATATTATGGTGGCTGTGGTGATTACCAACACCACCGTGATTGTGGAAGCCATCTTAGCTGTTGCTTCTCATATCATTGAAGGGGTGGCAGGAGTCGTTTCCAAAGGGGGAACGGCTTATGAGACCATTTCAGGGCTAAAAGGCTCAGGAATTATTGGAAAACTCATTGTCGGCTTCTTTGCCATTTTGATATGGCTGGTGCGATTGATGAGTGTCATGGTAGTGAATCTCCTTATTACCATTCGGTTTATCCAACTCTACCTCATGATTCCGTTTGCGCCCCTAACGATTCCGACCTTCCTCAGTGATGACTGGCGAAGTGTTGGGATTGGCTACCTGAAAAATATCATGGTCTATGCCCTCCAAGGGGTCTTGATTTTCTTAATCATCTCTCTTGTTCCCCTCTTTGAATCAGCAGGGAAGCTAGCTCTCTCAAATGGAGCAGGAGTGATGGAAACTGTAGCGACCGCCTTTGGTGGCTTAGTTCAGGCTATTTTGTTAATCATTGCCTTGGTGGGCAGTCAACGGACTGCAAGAAGCATTCTAGGCATGTAAGGAGGATTGGGAAGGACGTTCCTCCCAATCTTTTTTCATACTCATATTAGATTGGAGTCTTATGAATACACGTGTTTTTAAGGACATCACAAAAGTCCAACACAGGGCTTGGTTGGGCTTTACCACCCGACAAGTCATCTTTGTTTTGCCAGCTATTGCTATGACCATCCTTATCCTAGGATTAAACCTCTTTTACTGGCAATTTGGGGATTGGTTTGTCTATGGGCTTATCTTTACCTTTACCATTCCCCTCATGTTATTTGGGGTCTATCGTCCAAATGACCTCCCCTTTGAAACGTATCTTAACTACCGATGGCATTATGAAATGACTATCCCAGACCGTACACTAACAGGACAGAAAGGAATGTACCGTGAGAAAAACAAACCGCTCAATGAAACCAAAGACCTCTTCTAAGGATAAGAAGTCAAGTAAACCAAAAGCAGAGGTCTTGCCAACAACCACCAATACCCTTCGCTACCAAGGGCTTTTTCCCAATGGTCTCATGCAAGTCACTCCTGATTATTTTTCCCAATCTTATCTTTTAGGAGATGTTAATTACCAAACAGTGGGACTTGATGATAAAGGTGCTATTATGGAAACCTATTCGGATTTGATTAACAGTTTGGATGACAAGACCAATTTCCAACTCACCATTTTTAACCAAAGGGTCAACTTGGATAAATTTAGAAAAAGTGTCTTATATCCCTTACATGAAGATGGATACGATACCTACCGAGAGGATCTGAACCGTATCATGGAGAAGAACTTAGAAGCCGGTGAAAATAACTTTTCAGCCATTAAGCTAATTTCTTTTGGGAAGTCAGAGCAAAATCCTAAACTGGCTTATCGCTCTCTTTCTCAAATTGGTGAATACTTCAAGAGTGGGTTTTCAGAAATAGACGCAGGATTTAGCTTGTTAAGTGGTGAGCACCGTGTGAACCATTTGGCAGATATGTTGCGAGGGGAACATCATCTGCCCTTTAGCTATCAAGACCTGGTGCGTTCAGGACAAACGACCAAGCACTTCATAGCCCCAACCAGTCTATCCTTCAAACACAAAAATCATATCGAAATCGATGATCACTTATTACAGATTGTTTATGTTCGTGATTATGGGATGGAGTTGGGAGATAAATTCCTTCGTGAACTCATGCAGTCGGATTTGGAAGTGATGATTAGCCTCCATGCCAAAGGCTCAGCCAAGTCAGAAGCCATGAGCAAGCTCCGTACCAAGAAGACCTTAATGGAATCGCAAAAAATTGGGGAGCAACAAAAGATGGCACGATCTGGTGTTTATCTTGAAAAGGTTAGTCAGGTTATAGAAAGCAACATTGATGAAGCCGATGAGCTGATTAAAACCATGACCCAAACAGGGGACAAGCTCTTTGATACCCTCTTTTTGATTGGGGTCTTTGCGGATAATGAAGACCAGTTGAAGCACTCGCTTGACATCATCAAACAGGTGGCAGGTTCTAATGACCTCGTTATTGACAATCTTTCCTACATGCAAGAAGCCGCCTTTAATAGCTTGTTGCCACTTGGAAAGAACTATCTTGAGGGGGTATCTCGGTCTCTCTTGACCTCAAACATTGCCGTGAATTCCCCATGGACCTCTGTTGACCTGCAAGATAAGGGTGGGAAGTTTTATGGCATTAACCAAATTTCAAGTAATATTATCACGATTGATCGAGGAAAACTCAATACCCCATCAGGTCTTATTTTAGGGACATCAGGTGCTGGTAAGGGGATGGCGACGAAGCATGAAATCATCTCAACCAAGTTAAAAGAAGCAGAGAGTGATACTGAAATCATCATTGTCGATCCTGAAAATGAATACAGTATTATTGGCCAAGCCTTTGGTGGGGAAAGCATTGACATTGCGCCTGACTCTACCACCTTCTTAAATGTCTTAGACTTATCCGATGACAACATGGATGAAGACCCTATTAAGGTCAAATCTGAATTTCTTCTTTCTTGGATTGGGAAGCTCTTGGACCGAAAAATGGATGGTCGAGAGAAATCGCTGATTGACCGTGTAACACGGCTCACCTATAAGCATTTTGACACACCGTCCTTGGTGGAATGGGTCTTTGTCCTTTCTAAACAACCTGAACAGGAAGCCAAGGATTTGGCTCTTGATATGGAACTCTATGTGGAAGGGTCACTAGACATCTTTTCACACCGCACCAACATCAAAGCCGATAGCCATTTTCTCATTTACAATGTCAAAAAATTAGGAGATGAATTAAAGCAAATTGCCCTTATGGTCATCTTTGACCAGATTTGGAATCGTGTAGTTAAAAACCAAAAACGTGGCAAGAAAACTTGGATTTACTTTGATGAAATGCAGCTTCTGTTGTTGGATAAGTACGCTTCTGACTTCTTCTTTAAGCTCTGGAGCCGTGTCCGTAAGTATGGGGCAACCCCAACAGGGATTACTCAGAACGTGGAAACCTTACTTCTTGATGCCAATGGTAGACGCATTATCGCTAATAGCGAGTTCATGATTCTTCTAAAACAAGCAAAAAGTGACCGAGAAGAATTGGTTCATCTTTTGGGCTTATCTAAAGAGCTTGAGAAATACTTGGTCAATCCTGAAAAGGGTGCTGGGCTGATTAAGGCAGGATCAACCGTTGTTCCGTTTAGGAACAAAATCCCACATCACACCAAACTCTTTGACATCATGAGTACCGATCCAGAAAAGATGAGGGTTGAACAATGACACGAGAACAACAGAATGTCAAGGAAGCCCGTAAAACCTTTCAGAGTAGTTTAAAAGTTAGCCGTATCCATTACCGTAGGGAGAAGAAGGGGTTGAAACGCTTCCTTCCTAAACGACGCTTTATCATACGCCGAGCTGAAAAAGCTGAAACTAGAGAGCAACGACAGGCCTTAAAACAGACCTACCAAGAGGAGAAAGACCTAGCGACAGATACCTTTAAGGAAGACATTTCCTATGTGTCTCCCAGATGGCTAAAACGTAGGGAAATCAAGAAGCATCGACTTCCTCAAGCCAGACAGCGTCTAGCAGTCGCGAGAAAACACTTGGCTGAAGTCAAGGTGGCAGAAAAAGAGGAGAAAGCCACTTCTAAGTTTACCTATCAGAAAGAGCCAGGAGAACCAAAAACATCACGTTTCCAATTTCAGAAAGAGAAATCTCTTGAACACCTTCAGGCAGAAAAAGAGGTTAGATCAGCTAAACGTGACGTGAAGCAACTGAAAAGAGCCTATCAGGCCAAGAAACCCTCAACCAAGGTCAAACGAGGGTTACGCTATGTTGCTTCGGAATCACTGGATTTAGTTGCTCAAGATGATGACTTAGAGGGTATCCGAACTGTCAAGGATTTGAGCATAAAAAGCAGACGTTACGGAAGATTTACTTATCAGTCAGGAAAACTGCTGGTGAATAGTGGACAGACTGGTGTGCGTTTCACAAAGGCTAAAATCTCCCATGGGAAGGAACGGTATCAGAACTTCAAAAAGGGGAAAGGCTTCACTCGTCAGAAACCCCTAAAACCAAGAAGACGTTACCACACTTTTATTAAACGAGCTAGAAAACACAGTGTGTCGGGACTAAAGGGGCTTATTCAAGCGATTAAGAGTAGCTTGAATTTCTTTTCAACGATTGTTCTTAATCCTATGACTTGGGTAGTGTCTGGTCTCTTGTTTGTCTTTCTTCTGATGATGAGTTTTGTCATAGGAATCTCAGGAACTACTCTTATTCAACAGGACGAGAGTGAGCTGACAAAAGCTTATACACACATGACGTGGGAAGATGCGGAGAATACTCGGACCAACGCCACTGGCATTACCTACTACACGAAGATTGATGAGGTCATGGCCTTTATGAACCTTAAGTATCAGGATTATGCTTTGGAAGAAGTCATGGAAGAGGGGAATAAGACCTATGAAGCCTATCTCAGTCAGCTTTGGCAGGACTTAAACGGTGGGGAGTCTTTGAAAGCCATGCTTGAGTTGACCAAAGAACCTACCTATAAACTCTCTGATGACGATAGGGAAGATTTAAAAGAATTAAGTGAAGAAGGCACCTATCTTGCCCTCCAAGAATTAGATAACCCATTTCAAGGCCAGACTGAAAATGATACGCTTACCATGACGGTTCGCTATGGCTATGAGGTGATTGATGACAAGCCCACGCTTCATCACCATATCATTCTAGAAGCTAAAGGAAATCAAGTGATTGTAGCTCCCATGGATGGCAAGGTTTCCCTAGATGGAGAGAACATTATTCTGACATCAGGTAAAGGTCTAAACAAATCTCAACTTACCTTATTTAATGTCCATACCGGTCGAGTGACAGATGGTCAGAAAGTTCAAGTAGGAGATGTTATTGGGCAAACTAAGGATGGTGCTGGTCTTAAAGTGACCTATCAAAAGGTTGACGATGATTCAGAGAAACTGGTTTACGTCAATCCAGCCTTTTACTTCCCAAAGGTCATTCAACTGCAAACGACCATTCTCCCTACTATCGGTCAATTTGGTGGAGACGAGTTTGCGAGGGCTAAAGTCATCTATGAGTATTTGAAGAGTCAAGGAGCGACCAATCAAGCTATTGCGGCTATTTTAGGGAACTGGTCGGTAGAATCGTCCATCAACCCGAAACGAGCAGAAGGCGACTATTTGTCTCCTCCTGTTGGAGCGAGTGCTAGCTCTTGGGATGATGAGGGGTGGCTATCCCTTAATGGACCAGCTATCTATAATGGACGATACCCCAATATCCTAAGACGTGGCTTAGGCTTAGGACAGTGGACAGATACAGCAGATGGGTCACGGAGACACACCTTATTATTAGCATATGCCAAACAAAAGAATCAGAAGTGGTATGACTTAGGCTTACAACTGGATTTTATGCTCCATGGGGATAATCCTTACTATACCAATTGGTTAAAAGACTTTTTTAAAAATTCAGGAAGCCCAGCCAGCCTCGCTCAACTCTTTCTCATTTACTGGGAAGGCAATAGTGGGGATAAACTCTTAGAACGTCAAACAAGAGCCACCGAGTGGTATTATCAGATTGAGAAAGGCTTTAGCCACCCCAGTGGTGGAACCGCCCAAAGTGATCCAAAAGCTTTGGCAGCTGTTCGAGGAGACCTTTATGACAACTCTATCCCAGGTGGTGGTGACGGAATGGGGTATGCTTATGGGCAATGTACGTGGGGAGTGGCAGCACGTATCAACCAACTGGGCTTGAAACTCAAAGGCAGAAATGGTGAGAAAATCCCAATCATCAGTACCATGGGCAATGGTCAAGACTGGGTAGCCACAGCAGCACGCCTTGGTGGTGAAACAGGCAAGGTCCCAAAAGCAGGAGCGATTGTTTCCTTTGCGGGGGGTTCTCATGGAACACCTGCCGCTTATGGTCACGTGTCGTTTGTCGAGAAGGTTTACCCAGATGGCTCTTTCCTTGTCTCAGAGACCAACTACAATGGCAATCCCAACTATACCTTCCGTAAATTATCAGGAGTGGATAGCACGATTAGCTTTACCTATACGACAAAATAGAAAGAATAAGTTAACAAGTATATTTTTGTTAGCTTATTCTGTTTTATAAATATTGTGATAAAAATTCTATCTTTCAATTTTAAATATACGCTTAGTGATATGGTATAATAATTGTGAAAGGTGACTGAAGATTATCAAATGGAAACAAATGTTGAAAAAATTAAAAAAGAGTCAAAAACTGGTTTGACTTCTTCGGGTTTAGTTGACCATATTTTGAAAAATCATAAAATAGATATTCATGATGTCGACTCTATCTCACTCTTAAATATGGGCTATTATCATGGATATAAGCGATATAGATTTGTTAAGAAAGCTAATTCAGGTGGTATGCTATCAATTACTTCATTTAAGGAAATTGTAGCAATCTACCAGTTTGATATGGAGCTAAAAGGCCTATTTTATCCTATTGTAATGCTAGTTGAAACAGCATTAAAAAATAGAACGATTGATTCATTAGTTGCAGAATCTAGTAGTGGGATAGAAGATGTATTAGATAATCAATTAGCTTGCTACATAGATTATTCTGGTGACACTGAGAAATATGCTAAGAAATTCCTACAGTATAATGAAACAAAGCAAAATATACTGGATACAATTGAATATTACTCGGACAAGAATAAAGTCATAAAACATTATTTAGATAGTGACTATCAAATTCCTCTTTGGGCGTATTTTGAAGTTATTACTTTAGGACAATTTAGTAGATTTTTAGGATGTTTAGTCAAATCAAGTCGTGAAAAATTGAATCAAGATTTTACGATTATCCCTAAAAGGTCGAATTCACTTGAGTTAGTTGTTAATTCTCTGATTGAATTAAGGAATGCTACTATGCACAATAGTGCCATTTTTGATGCCAATTTCTCAAGTGGTGTATCTAGAGCACTAAAAGAACAGATAAAACAAGATTTAGGGTTATCAACATTCACTTGTGTATTTATTGAGGATTATTTTATTTTACTTATTTGGATTTTGAACCTTCTAAAATTTGACTCAGGGATTCTTATTGAATACATCAATCAATTTAATGAGATTGTTGAAAGATTCGATAAATCCCTAGATAATCGTGATATTTTCTTTAAAATTATCAGTACAAATAGAAAAACGTCGATTCAACAATTAAGTAAATTTATTGACAAAAAATGAATTTAGTGGTATTATGATACTATCGAATTGGGGCGTGCTAGTCATGTCTGGGAGGGTCTGATGCGTCAGTCCTCCCATTTTTTATTTATAAGCAATTTTCAGAGGTTATCGGTAGTGCTGCCGATAGCTTTTTTCTTTGTCCTTTTTTGATGTGATACCAAAATCAAGCCGTCTTTTTTATGATGGTGAGAGAGTGACAGATTGTTACTACTTATCAAAAGAAAAGAAGGACTTTTTTATGACCAAACAATGTCATCATCACTTTTTAGTCAATCAGGAAAAGGCAGAAAAGCATGTCTTCCGTAAAAGTAAGAAGTATCGGACACTTTGTTCGGTAGCTCTTGGAACCATGGTGACAGCTGTTGTCGCTTGGGGTGGCCAAGTAGCACAAGCTGACGAAGTGGTAACACCTTCGCTAGATAAAACCGTTCAGTTAACGGAAAATCCTGCGACCAATTTACCCAAAGCTCAACCCACACCAGTTGCTGAACAGACCGCTAGTCTTGCCTCAACTGGTCAATCAGATGGCGCTATCACAGTTACTGTTCCTCATGATGTTGTGACAAAGGCGGTCAATCAAGCTACTGCTGAAGGGGTTACGACCATTCAGGATAAGCCTATGGATTTGGGAAACACAACTTCTGCGAGTGAGACCAGTAAGCAATTGGATAAGGCAGAAGCAGACGCTGCGAAACAGGCTGAGAACATCACTCAGGTGACCAATACCTATAAAGCAGATAAAGCTGCTTATGAACAAGATAAAACTCGTGTTGAACAAGGGAACGCTACATTGGCTGCTAGTCATAAAGACGCCACTAAAGCAGGAGAGGCCTTGAACAGTTCAGTAGATACTGCTGTTTCAGAAGTGAAGACTCAAGACAAGTCTGCGAACGTGACTGTTACAACTCAAACCGTATCATCAGGGGATGGTTCAACGGTTTCAGGCTATCAGGATTATCGTTCTTTCGTAACAGCTATTGATAAGCAAAATAAGGACAATCTTGCAGAATATAAATTAAAGAAAAACGCCGCAGATGCCATTGTCGCAAAGAACTTAGCGACACAAAAGGAAAATGAAGCGGGTCTTGCTAAAGCAAAGGCTGATAATGAAGCTATTACTAAACGCAATCAAGCAGGGCAACAAGCGATAGATGATGAAAATAAGGTCGGTCAAGCTGCTGTGGATACTTACAATAAGAACCAACAGAAATTGGTGACAGACCGTGAAGCTGAGATTGCTGCTATCACGAAAAGCAATAAGGAAAAGGAAGAAGCTGCTAAGACAGAAAATGAAGCCACTGATGCCTACAACGCCAAGGAAATGGATCGCTATAAACGTGATTTAGCTGAGATTTCAAAGGGAGAAGAGGGCTACATCTCTCAAGCTCTTGCTCAGACTCTCAATTTGAACAATGGAGAACCGCAAGCACGTCATTCAGCGGATACTAGAAACCCTAATCGTATCATTGCGAAGGGTGACGCTATGCTTGGAGGCTATTCTAAAATCTTAGATTCAACTGGTTTCTTCGTCTATGACACCTTCAAAACTGGAGAAACCCTATCCTTTACCTATCAGAATTTAAAAAATGCTAGCTTTGATGGTAAGAAAATCACAAAGGTTGCTTATGACATCACCAATCTCATATCCCCAACTGGTACAAATGCTGTTCAGTTAGTTGTACCAAATGACCCGACAGAAGGTTTTATTGCCTATCGTAATGATGGAACAGGTAATTGGCGAACAGACAAGATGGAGTTTCGTGTCAAAGCTAGGTATTTCTTGGAAGATGGCTCTCAAGTCAGCTTCACCAAGGAGAAACCTGGTGTCTTTACTCACTCCTCACTCAACCACAATGACATTGGATTAGAGTATGTGAAAGACACATCAGGCAAGTTTGTCCCTATCAATGGTTCAACCATTCAAGTGACAGACGAAGGTCTAGCTCGTTCACTTGCCTCAAACCGTGCCAGTGATTTGAAGCTCCCTGAAGAGTGGGATACCTCTTATAGTAAGTATGCCTATAAGGGAGCAATTGTGTCAACGGTCACATCAGGAAATATCTACACAGTGACCTTTGGTCAGGGCGATATGCCTCAAAATGTTGGGCTCTCTTATTGGTTTGCCTTAAACACCTTACCTGTGGCACGAACCGTCAAGCCTTATAGTCCAAAACCACATGTGACACCAAAACTTGACCCTATTCCAGAACCGATTAAGGTCGTTCCAAAAACCTTTACGCCAAAGACCTTTACCCCAGAACCACCTGTGAGCTTTAAGGAAAAACCATTAGAAAAAGTGACACAAGCTCATCTGAACCTCACTAAGGTGACCTTGCCTAAAGAACCTGCGCCAGAACCGTTGCCAAAAGCACCACAAGTGCTAACGGTTCATTACCATGACTATCGTCTAACAACAACTCCTGATATTATGAAAAAAGTGGTCAATACCGACCAAGTGAACCTTCATGACAAAACCGTCGCAAAGGATTCTACGGTCATTTACCCTTTAACGGTAGACGCTTTTTCTCCCAATCGTGCGAAAACTACCAGCCTTACCTTTGAAGATTACCTTCCAGCAGGTTATGCCTTTGACAAAGCAAAATCACAAGCAGAAAACAGAAACTATACCCTTACTTTTGACCAAGATAAGAACTTTGTGACCCTAACTGCCAAAGAAACCTTACTTCAAGAGATCAATCAAGACCTTACCATGTCTTACCAACTAGTAGCACCTAAACTCTATGGTAGTCTTCAAAATGATGGGGCAACTTATTCCAACAGTTATCAGCTTCTCATCAATAAAGGAACGCCAAACGCCTATACGGTGACTTCTAATGTTGTGACGGTGCGTACGCCTGGTGCTGGGACAACCACTAGCCGTATTGTTCCTCAAAAACGCAATGACAATGAAGATGGCGTGGTCATTAACGATACTGTGGTGGCTTTAGGCACAATCAACCATTACCACTTAACGTGGGATTTAGACCAATACAAGGACGATACTTCTTCTAAAGAAACGATTGCACGCGGTTTCTTCTTTGTGGATGACTATCCAGAAGAAGTTCTTGACTTGGTAGATAAGGGAACAAGTATCACTACTCCTGATGGCAAAGCTGTATCAGGGATTGCCGTTAAGACTTATGCGTCACTGTCAGAAGCTCCGAAAGATCTTCAAGACAAATTTGCACATGCTAAGATTTCTCCAAAAGGGGCTTTCCAAGTCTTTATGCCTAATGATAATCAAGCCTTCTATGACCAGTATGTCAAAACAGGAACCTCTTTAACCCTTGTCACCAAAATGACGGTCAAAGACAGCCTCTATGGTCAAACGAAGACTTATCGAAACAAGGCCTACCAAGTGGATTTTGGCAATGGCTATGAAACCGACGAGGTGACCAATATCCTTGTAAGCCCATCACCTAAGAAACAAAACCTGAATAAGGATAAGGTGGATATTAACGGAAAACCGATGGTGGTCGGTTCACAAAACCACTATACCTTGTCATGGGACTTAGACCAATATCGAGGCATTAAGGCTGATAAAGATCAGATTGCACAAGGGTTTTATTTTGTGGACGATTATCCTGAAGAAGCCGTATTACCAGATGACACAGCGATTCAACTCACGACATCTGATGGCAAAGCTGTCACAGGTATTACGGTAAAAACTTATACGAGCTTATCAGAAGCTCCTAAAGCGCTACAAGCAGCTCTTTCAAAAAGAAAGATTACGCCTAAAGGAACCTTCCAAGTCTTTATGGCAGAAGATCCACAATCCTTCTATGATTCTTATGTGACCAAAGGTCAAAATATTACTATTGTCACCCCTATGACTGTTAGTGAATCTATGCTCAATTCTGGGAAGTCTTATGACAACGTGGCTTATCAAGTAGATTTTGGACAAGCCTACGAAACCAATACGGTAACTAATCATGTGCCAAAAGTAAGCCCTCATAAGTCCAATACCAATAAAGAGGGTATCTCTATTGATGGGAAGACTGTTCTTCCTAATACCGTCAATTACTATAAGATTGTTCTAGATTACAGTCAGTATAAGGACTTGGTAGTGACAGATGATGTCCTTACGAAAGGTTTTTATATGGTAGATGACTATCCTGAAGAGGCACTTACCCTAAACGCAGACGGCGTTCAAGTGATGGATAAGGCAGGAAAACTCGTCAAAGGGATTTCTATCAAAGCCTATGCGTCATTGTCAGAAGCGCCTAAAGTTGTTCAAGATGCCATGGCGAAACGCCAGCTTACACCAAAAGGAGCTATTCAAGTTCTAAGCACCGATGATCCAAAAGCCTTTTACGAAACCTATGTTAAAACTGGTCAAACCTTAGTGGTGACACTTCCAATGACCATTAAGAATGAGCTGACAAAGACTGGTGGAAAGTATGAAAATACAGCTTATCAGATTGACTTTGGCTTAGCTTATGTGACGGAAACCGTGGTCAATAATGTGCCAAAACTGGATCCACAAAAAGATGTGGTCATTGACTTGTCGCAAAAGGAGAAGAGCCTTGATGGGAAAGAGGTTGCTTTGAATCAGGTCTTTAACTACCGTTTGATGGGAGCCCTCATTCCAGCTAAACGTGCAACACCACTCATTGAGTACCGTTTTGATGATGATTATGATGAAAGCCATGACGACTATAATGGTGTTTATAAGGCTTATACCTTGGTAGATGTGACTCTAAAAGATGGAACCGTTCTACCTAAAGGGACAGAAGTGACCAAGTACACGCTACAACACGTCGACACATCAAAAGGAACAGTGACTATCAGCTTTAATATGGAGTTCTTAGAGAAACTGGCAGAAGAATCAGAGTTTCAAGCAGATGTTTACTTACAGATGAAACGGATTATTTCAGGAGAGGTAGAAAATACGGTTTTACATACTGTCAATGGTTACACCATCAGTTCAAATACGGTTAAGACAACTACTCCAGAACCAGAGCTACCTACTCCAAATCAACCAACGCCACCACAACCACCTATTTCAACGCAAGAAGCACCAGTTCCTGCTAGCCTTCTTCCAAATACAGGGGAGAGTCAATCGCTCTTGGCACTGGTTGGTGGAGGTCTTCTTCTAGGCTTAGCTTACGGCCTTGCTAAACGCAAAATGGAGGACAACTAGATGGAACCAAAAAGCATATATACGAGAGACTCAGACCAGGATGGTTTAACGGATGCTCAAGAGTTAGCACTAGGGATTAACCCTTTTAGTAGCGATAGTGATAGCGATGGACTAACAGACCTTGAAGAAGTCCAACGAGGCTTGGTACCATGTCAACATCAACGGAAGGAGAGCAGTTATGACTTGGACCTATGAGACCATCTCAAACCTACTGTCTGAGATGTCACGAGAAAACTATGAAGACATGGTCAAAGCCTTTCTATCTATGGAATTAAATATTAAAAATAAGTCACTCCTTGATACGCTCTATCAAGACTTTATGGCCATTGATGACTTGTCTTTAGTCAGTGATGACTTACGCCTAAGAGCAGATGGTTATCAGGAACAGCTTCAAGAAGAACTGACAGACTTGTTAGATAAACTCTACCGAACAGGGGAGGGAACTAGTTTCATCATGGAAGTGATAGCGTCCAACAACATTTTGGACACTCTTACTCAATATGAGGTGTTGGATGAGGACGACTATTCGTCTCTCACCTTAGAAACCATGCAAGACATTATTCAAAAGGATCTGTCTTTAACGAGTCAAGATTATTTTGGAGATGTGACCTACCTTGCCTTGCAGAAAGATTTGTTAGACCAGAAAAGCCATTTCTTACAACAGTATGTGACGACTTTAATGGATAAGTTGCCACAAGGAAAAGACCAAAGTACCTTGGTCCTAGACTAAAGCAGTGGGCTGAGAACTTTTCTCAGCCCTTTTTTGTTTGGAGGAAACAATGAATCAAGAATACTTATTACAGATGTTGCGAGCGACCATTCCTCGTGACAACAATCTATTAGAAACATTCTTACGCTATCAGTCGGAACACTTTGATGAACCATGGGAGAATTTACTCCTTAATTTTATGACTCAAAAGGACAAGCGACAATCGCCTGTTCAGGTGGTAATTTTTGAAACTGAAGTTTCTGCTTTTGTACAAGCCAGTACCTCTGAGGAAGTGAGTGATTTAATAACGTACACCCAGACCTTTGGACAAGCTGGTCTCAAAAAACTTACTCAATTAACGGATGAGGAAAAAGCCTTGGTGGTTGAAGTCGCCCTCTTTAACCTAGCTACTCGCTTTCAGCTCTTAGACCAAGAAGGAGCCTATCAGTCCATTTCAGTAGCTTCTCTTTTGGATAAAGGAAATGCTGCTAACTTAGTCAATGTCTACCGAGTCGCCAATAATTTGTCTGACCGTATTAGCCGTGACATTGAACAATTTCTCCTCACCTATAACCCTGAAATAATAAGCACTGAGGATCATGTTGAGGAAAAAGAGGAGTCTATTGAAGAAATAGTCATTCCAGAACCTTATCAGGACATCGCCTTTCGTGAAGAAGAGGGGATCATCATTGCAAATCTTGAGGAAGAGTTATCACAACTAGATTTGCGGACAGGGCAAACCAAACATCTACCAGCCTATCAGAATTTGAACTTAGCTCAGAAGTTTGAGATACTGAATCATTTTGACCAAGTGCGAAATAGTCGTCCAAAACTGCCAAACCTGAGACGTGGGGAATTTGACCATGAAATGGAAAGGACCCCAATCTATGAGAACGATGAACTATTAACCTATTTAGAATCAGATGGGACGGTCTATGACCTACAACGTCCCCTAACACCTCAAGAAGAAGTGTTCTTAACTGAAATGGGTCAAGCGATTTTAGCAGAAAATACTGAAAAATTGACCAGTCTAGGGATAGATTTTGCTGATTTTGAAGAACATCAACGTAGGGTGCTGATTGATGCAGCAGGGCGTTTCCATTTGAAGAATGCAGACCTCGCCTTATTGGGTGGCTATCCCAAAGCAACCGTCACTCAATTAGCCCTTGTGACAGAATTGCTTCAAATGGGACTACCGCATGATAAGGCAGAGTTTTTCTTGACCAGTCAACTAGACTTAGAAGAAGCAAGACCCATTGCCTACGCCTTCTTACATGAAGAACTCACTCTTGAAGAAGCTAGAACCTTTGAAAGGGACAAACAGTCCCAACCAGCCGTATCCTTTAGAGACTGGAGAGAGCGGTTAACAAAAACAGAATCTGAAATCATCATGTCTCAAAAAACACCTCAAAATCCTATTGTAGAAGAAGTCCTTAAACGCTATCCAATTGACTCCATAGTGACTTACAAAGGACAGGACTTTAAGGTGATTGCCATAGAAGAGTCAGGTGTTAATAACCTGATTCGGATTGAACTACGAAATGATTTCACGAATCTGATTGAACAAAATCCAGTTCTTTTCCTACGGACATTAGAGGAGATCACTCAGACTCTCCATCTTCCTTCTGTCGAAGAAAAAGAAGAAGTGGAACAACCTAGCCAAGAATTAGACCTCTTTTCCTTTATGGAAGATGATGAGAACCAAGAAGACGTTTTTCAAGAACTAATCATAGAAAGGGAAGTGGAAAAATCTGAAACTCTTGAAGAAGAGATTGATTCAGAGCTTTCTGAAGTCATTGAGATAACACCAACCACTGATTTTCACTTTCCAGAAGATCTGACAAACTTTTACCCTAAGACAACTAGAGATAAGGTTAAAACGAACGTGGCTGCCATTCGTTTGGTAAAAGCTCTTGAAGTTGAACAACGCAAAGCAACCCCAAGTGAACAAGAACTCCTTGCCAAATACGTGGGCTGGGGAGGACTAGCCAATGAGGTCTTTGATGAGTATAATCCTAGGTTTTCTAAGGAACGTGAGGAATTAAAGACGCTAGTCACAGATAAAGAATACTCAGACATGAAACAGTCCTCTTTAACTGCCTACTACACAGACCCACTCTTAATTCGTGAGATGTGGAATAAACTAGAGTGTGATGGCTTTACAGGTGGAAGAGTGCTAGACCCTTCTATGGGGACTGGGAATTTTTTTGCGGCAATGCCCGAACACTTGAGAAAAAATAGTGAGTTGTATGGTGTTGAATTAGACACGATTACAGGAGCTATTGCCAAACACCTTCATCCGAATAGCCACATTGAGGTGAGAGGCTTTGAAGCAGTCAATTTTAATGAGAATAGTTTTGACTTGGTTCTTTCAAATGTACCCTTTGCCAATATCCGTATTGCGGATAATCGCTATGATAAACCCTATATGATTCATGATTACTTTGTCAAAAAATCATTAGATTTGGTGCATGATGGTGGGCAAGTCGCTATAATTTCCTCCACTGGAACCATGGACAAACGGACAGAAAACATTCTCCAAGATATTCGTGAAACAACTGATTTTCTTGGTGGCGTCCGTTTACCAGATACTGCCTTTAAGGCTATTGCAGGAACGAGTGTCACAACGGATATGTTGTTCTTCCAGAAACATGTGGACAAGGGCTATCAAGCAGATGACATTGCTTTTTCAGGTGCCATTCGTTATGACAAGGATGACCGTATTTGGCTCAATCCTTACTTTGATGGGGAGTATAATCCTCAGGTTCTTGGAAGCTATGAGGTTAGAAACTTTAACGGTGGGACACTTTCTTTGAAAGGCAATTCTGATAGCTTAATAGGAGATGTTCGAACTGCTCTTGAACAGGTTAAACCTCCTAGGGAAGTTGACCTTTCTGACATCTTCATCAATCCAGATGTACTGGCAAGACAAAACATTGATACCTCGATTCCGTCTGATATCAGAGAAACCTTAGACCGTTATAGCTTTGGCTATAAGGATTCGACGATTTACTACCGAGATAGTAAGGGAATCCGTGTTGGGACTAAGACAGAGGAGATCAGCTATTATGTGGATGAAGAGGGGAACTTTCAGGCTTGGGATACCAAGCATTCGCAAAAGCAGATTGACCGTTTTAATGACCTCAAAGTCACAGATAGCACCGCTCTTGATGTTTATGTGACTGAGGAAGCCACCAAACGTGGGCAGTTTAAGGGCTATTTCAAAAAGACGGTCTTCTATGAAGCTCCCTTATCTGAGAAAGAAGTGGCACGGATTAAAGGCATGGTCGATATTCGTAATGCTTACCAAGATGTTATTGCCATTCAGCGCTACTATGATTACGACAGAGATGACTTTAATCACTTGCTAGGAAAACTCAACCGTAACTATGATAGCTTTGTCAAACGCTTTGGATATGTGAATAGTGCTGTGAACCGTAACCTCTTTGATAGTGATGATAAGTATTCACTGCTTGCAAGTTTAGAGGATGAAAGTCTTGACCCAGCTGGTAAAACAGTTATCTATACTAAGTCCCTTGCCTTTGAAAAAGCCCTAGTTCGTCCTGAAAAGGAAGTGACGGCAGTAGCATCTGCTCTTGATGCACTCAATTCTAGTCTTGCAGATGGGCGTGGAGTAGATTTAGATTACATGATGTCTATTTATCAGATAGACTCAAAAGCGACTTTGATTGAAGAATTAGGAGATACCATTATTCCAGACCCAGAACGCTATTTAAAAGATAGAGAAGTGGTTTATGTTTCTCGTCAGGATTTCTTATCAGGTGATGTAATCACCAAGTTAGAGGTTGTGGATTTGCTTATCAAAGAAAATAATTCAGATTTTCCATGGCAGCACTATCAAAACCTCTTAGAAGACGTGAAGCCGCCACGTGTCACCCTAGCTGATATTGATTATCGGATTGGCTCACGATGGATTCCTTTAGCCGTCTATGGGAAATTTGCCCAAGAAACCTTTATGGGGAAAACCTTTGACCTCACAGACCAAGAAGTAGCGACCGTTCTTGAAGTTAGCCCAATTGATGGTACAATGTCCTACCAGTCCCCATTTGCTTTCAGATATTCTACCGCAACGGATAGAAGTTTAGGTGTTCCTGGGTCTCGGTATGATAGTGGTCGTAAAATCTTTGAAAACCTCCTTAATTCCAATCAACCAACGATCACAAAACAAGTAGAAGATGGGGATAAGAAAAAGCATGTGACTGACGTTGAAAAAACAACTGTTCTTCGGGCTAAGGAAACTGAACTTCAAGAACTCTTCCAAGACTTTGTGGCAAGATACCCAGACGTGCAACAGATGATTGAAGAAACCTATAATAGCCTCTATAACCGTACGGTCTCAAAAGTCTATGATGGTGGTCATTTAACCATTGATGGCCTTGCTCAGAACATTTCCTTACGCCCTCACCAAAAGAACGCTATTCAACGGATTGTGGAAGAAAAACGAGCCCTACTTGCCCATGAAGTCGGTTCAGGTAAGACCTTAACCATGCTTGGGGCAGGCTTCAAGCTGAAAGAACTCGGTATGGTACATAAACCTCTATATGTGGTGCCGTCTAGTTTAACCGCTCAGTTTGGTCAAGAAATCATGAAGTTCTTCCCAACCAAGAAGGTTTACGTAACGACCAAGAAAGATTTTGCGAAAGCCAAACGCAAACAATTTGTGTCACGCATTATCACAGGGGACTACGATGCCATTGTCATTGGGGATTCCCAATTTGAAAAAATCCCCATGAGTCAGGAAAAACAGGTCACCTATATCCAAGATAAGCTAGACCAATTGCGAGAAATCAAACAAGGCAGTGATAGTGATTATACGGTTAAAGAAGCAGAGCGTTCTATTAAGGGATTGGAGCATCAACTAGAAGAACTCCAAAAATTGGAACGTGATACCTTTATTGAATTTGAAAATCTAGGCATTGACTTTCTCTTTGTGGACGAGGCTCACCATTTTAAGAATATCAGACCCATTACAGGCCTTGGGAATGTGGCGGGAATTACCAACACAACTTCTAAAAAGAACGTGGATATGGAAATGAAGGTCAGACAGGTTCAAGGAGAACATGATTATCGTAACGTGGTTTTTGCGACAGGAACTCCTGTTTCAAACTCTATTAGCGAACTCTATACCATGATGAGCTATATTCAACCAGATGTCTTAGAACGGTATCAAGTCTCAAACTTTGACTCGTGGGTGGGAGCTTTTGGGAATATTGAGAATTCTATGGAACTTGCCCCTACAGGGGATAAATACCAACCCAAGAAACGCTTTAAGAAGTTTGTGAACCTTCCTGAACTCATGCGGATTTATAAGGAAACAACAGATATTCAAACGTCAGATATGTTGGATTTACCTATACCTGAAGCCAAAGTCATTGCGGTGGAGAGCGAACTCACTGAAGCTCAGAAATACTACCTTGAAGAGTTGGTTGACCGTTCAGACGCCATCAAGTCAGGCAACGTTGACCCTAGTGAGGATAACATGTTAAAGATTACTGGGGAAGCTAGAAAATTAGCCATTGATATGCGTCTCATTGACCCAGCCTATACCTTATCTGACAATCAGAAGATTATGCAAGTGGTGGATAACGTGGAACGGATTTACCGTGAGGGTAATGGAGATAAGGCTACACAGATGATTTTCTCAGATATTGGAACCCCTAAAAGTAAGGAAGAAGGGTTTGACGTTTACAATGAACTGAAGAACCTCTTAGTGGATAGAGGGATTCCCAAAGAAGAAATTGCCTTTGTCCATGACGCTAATACCGATGAGAAGAAAAACTCTCTGTCTCGTAAGGTCAACAGTGGAGAGGTACGAATTCTCATGGCTTCTACGGAAAAAGGTGGAACAGGCTTAAACGTCCAATCACGTATGAAAGCTGTCCATCATTTGGACGTTCCCTGGAGACCAAGCGATATTGTCCAACGCAACGGTAGGTTGATTCGTCAGGGTAATATGCACCAAGAGGTAGATATTTACCATTACATTACCAAAGGGAGCTTCGACAACTACCTCTGGCAGACTCAGGAGAATAAGCTCAAATACATCACGCAAATCATGACCTCTAAAGACCCCGTACGATCGGCAGAAGACATTGATGAACAGACCATGACTGCTTCAGACTTTAAGGCTTTGGCAACAGGTAATCCTTATCTCAAACTGAAAATGGAGCTAGAAAATGAGTTGACCGTTTTAGGCAATCAAAAGCGTGCCTTTCATCGCACCAAAGACGAGTATCGTCATACCATTGCTTACTGTGAACAGAACCTCCCTATCTTAGAGAAACGTCTCAGTCAGTATGACCGTGATATTGCTCAATCCTTGGCAACTAAATCCCTGGATTTTGTCATGAGATTTGACAATCAGACAATGAATAACCGTGCAGAAGCCGGAGACTATCTACGCAAACTCATTACCTATAACCGTTCTGAAACCAAAGAAGTCAGAACACTTGCGACCTTTAGAGGATTTGAGCTTAAAATGGCAACCAGAAGCCCTAGTGAGCCTTTGCCTGATATAGTGTCCTTAACCATTTCAAGCAGCAACCAGTATTCTGTCTCTTTAGACTTGAAATCAGATGTGGGAACCATCCAACGCATTATTAATGCCATTGACCATATCCTAGAGGATCAAGAAAAGACAGAAGAAATGGCCAATAACCTCAAAGATAAATTAGCAGTTGCAAGGGTTGAAGTGGAAAAGGTCTTTCCTAAAGAAGAGGATTATCAGATGGTTAAAGCCAAATATGACATCCTTGCCCCATTGGTAGAACAAGAAGCAGAGGTTGAGGAAATAGATGTAGCACTAGCTAAGTTCAATGAAACGATCCAACCGCAACACGACCAACAACTTTCTCTTGATTTTTAAGAAAAAGGCTGACAAAAAATAGTGAACGCGGTAAAATGAAGTCAAGAAATCACCAAAGGAGAACAAACTCATGACCCAAACAGTAGAAGCGATGCGTTATCAACTAGAAGAATGGCTAGCTCAAGGCTTTACAACCCCTGAAGACCGAGCTAACTACCAAGCCTTAAAGGAACAATACGAAGATGAAACCTTTGATTACAGCTTTTCAAAGCGAGAAATCATTGGTCAATTAGACATTATCATTACCACTCGTGAGAATGATTTTCCAGATTTAGATGAGGTGACAAAAGAAGGCTATCTTGATCTGGTTGCTCAACTTGATAACCTAGACAAGGGACAGGCTGACTACTATCGCAAGCAATTAGTGTAGAAAGAGGTGTAAGACATGATAGAACAAATCATTCAAAGCCTTTTCATCATTGTAGCAATAGGACTGATTTTGATTGTTCTCTACCAGATTGCGAAGATGCTTGGAAGCTTATTTATCATTGGATTAATCGGATTTTTAGCTTTCACAGAAGTCTATGGGATTTACCTCTTTTTTACAGAAAGAACCCTCTATGTGGAAGATTTAGCGGCCAATGGTATTTTGAGTTTTACCACCTTCTATATCATTTTTAATCTTTTACTTGTCCTTGGACTTGTGGCAAAGGTTATTAGAAATCGGTTGGCATAAAACATATTAAGTTAAGGAAAAACTTATAAAGCAGTAAAAGGCATACATTCAGTGTTTTGATAACACGTGAGTATATGCCTTTTTAGAGTACTCATTGTTCGAAAATTAGCACTGAAATTAATATTTTGATTTAACTACAATTTAGTTTTAGGTATGAATAGAAGCAATAGGGTTATAAGAAGTCAATATTTCCTTTTGTTTAGATTGTGATACATGAGTATAAATTTGAGTTATGGAGATGGAACTATGTCCAAGTATCTGCTGAATATATCGAATATCCACATCGTTATCTAACAGCATTGTTGCAAAACTATGCCTAAACATATGAGGAGTGATGGAATTAGCAAGATTCATTTGTTCTCGTACTGTTTTTAAGACGAGACGAACGCTTTGTTCTGTCAGAGGCTTTTGAGAGATTTTTCCTGGAAAAAGATATTTATCTGATTGCTTGCAATAGTTTGCTAGATATGTTTTTAGTAGTAAAACAGTTGTTTCATCGCCTAAAAAAATAATACGTTCTTTTTTCCCTTTTCCTAGAATGTGTAGTGTTTGATTTTGAAGATTGATGTTTTTTATTTGAATGTGACAAAGCTCGGAAATTCGAATGCCAGTGGAAAGCAACAAAGAAACTATTAAGAGATTCCTTTCAGCCTTTTGTCGTTGAAAATTAGTTTTAGAGGTGATGACTCTTTGCTTAAGATAGACATAAAGATTTTTTAAAATATTATGAGGAATTATTTTAGGTAGTGTTTTTTCTGTTCGATATTGAAAACGTAACTGATTAAATGGATTTTCAGTGATGAGATTCTGTGTCATTAGGTAGCTATAAAAGACTTTTAGACTTGCGATTTTTCGCCGTAAAGTATTGGTTTTAATAGTTGAATCTGTCAAATATTCAATATAACTTACTACACAATCGTGGTCTGAATGGTAAAACTGCATAAGATCATTTTTGTAAGCACGAAGTGTATGCGAGCTTAAACGTTTATGAGTTTTGCAATAATCTAAGTATGTAGAAATAATAATGTAATCCATGAATGTCCCCTTTATCAATAATTACGCTATTATAAACTGATTTAGTCATTTTGTATAGTGATAATAAATTGTTATCGGTAGGAGAAAAAATGAACTTTACTGACTATAAAAGTGAAATAGCTAATATTGTGGATAAATTAAGAAAAAATCAAATAGCTGTATTTTGTGGAGCAGGAGCCACATATGATTTCACAGGTAAATCGTGGAAAGATTTATTCGAATCAGAATTTGAAATTAACGATAAAGAAGAACCAAATTTTTATAAGTTTGCCCAGTTTTACGAACTCCATATGAGTAGATCTTATTTAGAAACCAATATTTCAAACGCCTTCTCCAAAAAAGTTACAACAACAAATTATTCAAAACATATTAAAGCATTATTGCAATTACCAATAACTGAATTTTGGACTACCAATTTTGATACCGTCATCGAATCTATGATTGAAAACGAGACACAGTTGATTCCGTCAGTTATCTACAATAGTGAAAATTTAGTAAAAATAAATGAAAATAAAAAATACAAAGTCTTTAAAATGAATGGATCTTTGACAGATACAAAATCCATGGTTATTACAGAAAATGACTATAATAAGTATTTAGTTGAGCAACAAGTATTATTTGAACAGCTAAAACGTGAACTAATACTAAATTCGTTTATTTTTATAGGTTATAGCTTTTCTGATAACTTAGTATTGAATTGTTTATCTGAGATAAAAAGAAGTCTTCCACATTTGAATAATTTCCATTATCGTGTAGCTGTTAAAGATACTGAACATCCTGAATTTGAGAAAATTGAAAAGAGATATTTTGAAAACAGTTATAATATAAAGACTATATATGTAGATGATTTCAATGAAATTGATGATTTTCTACACCATTTACATCAGCTTTATAAAGAAAAAAATATTTTTATTTCAGGATCTTTTAGAGATTTTTCTACTGAAGAAGAAAATTATGCTAATAAGCTTTGCAAGGCGCTTGTTGAGAAACTACTTGATAATGGTTATAATATTTATAGTGGAGATGGTAAGAGATTAGGTTCCTATATTATTTCCAATTCTGCAAGAAAATTAATGGGATTGAGCGAACAATATATTCATAACAAACTTACCATTATGCCATACATTGATCACACATTTAAACATAAATCTGCTAAAGACGAGGAAAGAGTATCCCTTATTGAAAAAATGATATCTAATTGTTCAACTAGCATATTTTTATATGGTCAATCTGAAGAGGGAACTCATAGTGAAGGTGTGCTTACAGAATTTCAAGTTTCGCAAGATAATGGACTCAATGTGATTCCATTAGTATCAACTGGTTTCTCAGCTGAAAAAATTTTTACTACTTTAAAGGAAAATAATCTCCCCTATTATTTGGAACGATATGAGAATAAACTAAATAGTAATGATATAGAAGACATTACTTCTACTGTTATTGAGATTCTTAAAGAAATAAATAGAAAACCCTAAGGGGTTGGGCAAAAAGTCTTTAAAACCAGAAAAACGCATAATATCAAGCCTTGAAAAACGTTGATACTATGCGTTTTATTGTGGGAGGATTTACTTCATTGTCTGCGGAAATTGACTTTTTGCCCAGCCTCTTATTTATAAAATGAATTTAGCAGTAAAAGGGATAAATTTTCTAAAATTTGTAGTTCCCTTAAATCTGTATTGATATTTAACTTTGTGAATGAATATAATTTTTCAAAGCCAAAATAATAGTAACTAGGAATTTGAGAGAAATCCTTCGTCGATTTAATATACGTATAAAGTAAATATAGTATTGTCATTTTAGAATTGTAATTACTTCTATCCATAGATAAATATAGAATAATTATTTCGGTTATATAGTTGTCTTGACAATTATTTGCATAATATTGGAATGTCTTATCGTATGTTTTATTCAATAAATCATCTGTGATTTTTGAAACAATGTGATATGCAGTAAATATGCTTTCATCACTATTAGAAATAAATTTACATACAAATTCTAAAAGAAATTGAAAGTTTTTGGGGATTTGATTAATAGGCATATTGTAAAATATTGGGAATATAGATACCTCATTCTTTAATTTACGTTGCCATAGAATATTTAATTCTCTGTTGCAGTAATCTCCTTTTTGGAAATTTTCACTTATAATTATAACAGCATATTTAATGTTACTGCCGCCTGCTCCATTCTTTAAGTTGACATCGAATCTATTGTCACCTAAAAAAATGTCTTTTCTATCATACCAAACCTCAAATCCAAAACTTAATAGATGATTTAATATTTTTTCGGCAATTGTCTCTCTATCCTTTATACTGAAACATAGAAAAATCACATTTAAACCTCCTACCGATAACAATTTATTATCACTAGTATACCACGAATTACTATTAAATATATTTTTCTTGTGATAACTTTTTCAAGTTCATCTTGTTATGATGGTGCTATCTTATGAAAAAAGGAGGTAGCGCTAGTGATGTTAAACAAAATGAAGGCTCGGTTGCTCATTGGCTTCGGTGGTCTAGCAGTCACCAGCTTTATGGTGATGATGGGTTACACCATTGGTTCTCAGTCTGTTACCAATCATACACAGAAACAAATTCAGACTGAGGCTCATAAACTGTTGACCAAAGAGAAAGAAAAGGAAAAAGGAAATGTCCTTTCTGATGAATTGGTTAAGGAATTTCTCACGCAATACTACACCAAGGAAAAGCTGGGAGAGAACAACAACCGTATTAAGCCCTATATGACAGATTCTGCTTATAAGGAAGAAGTTGCTCGTCAAGAAGAATCCATCAACCAAGTCTATAAGGATTATATGTTGGATTATCGCTTCGAATCTGCTCAAATCTATGTCAATACAGAAGACAATGAAGCCCTTGCAGAGGTTACTTATCAAGTTGTTTATGTGTCAGATGTCAGCGATAAGGCTCAGAAAAGTATACAGACAGAAACAAGAACTCTTAAACTCTCTTATGCCAAAATGTCAGATAAACTCCTTGTCAATCAGGTAACCATTTGGAATGGGAAACTAGAGGATTTAAAAGAAATTTCTGATGGAGTTAAATCAAGCATTCCAAAGATTCAAGGCACTACTACAGGTGAGACCAACTAGCAGGAGTTACTCTTCTGCTTTTTTTGATAGGGAGATGAGATGACAAGAATTGAAGCAGTGAAACACAAGGCGATTTTAGACGTGGCAGGAAGTCTAGGCTATTCTTTTAGAAGATTATCAGGACAAGTCTATGAACATCCAGAACACGATTCCTTTAAAATTTTTGCGGATACCAATACCTTTAAATGGTTTTCACGTGATATACAAGGAGATGTGATTGATTTCGTTCAGTTAATGGCAGGGGTGTCTTTTAAAGAAGCCTTGTCTTACCTTGAAACTGGAGACTTTGAACAGGCTAAGGTGGTCGAAGAGACCTATCAACCCTTTCGTTATTATCTAAGAGAAGAACCATTTGACCAAGCACGAACTTATTTGAAGCAGATCCGTGGTTTGAGTGATGAGACCATCAATGCTTTTGGCAGACAAGGGCTGTTAGCACAGGCTCATTATCAGACAAAGGCCTTTCAGGAATCTGTACTTGTCTTTAAGAGTTATAATCATCAGGGTCAGTTAGAAGGGGCAAGCCTGCAAGGGCTTGTCAAAAATAATGAGAGACATGATCGAGGATACCTCAAGAAAATCATGAAAGCTTCTCATGGTTATATAGGGATGAGCTTTGACATAGAAAAACCTAAACGCCTTATCTTTTGTGAATCGGTGGTTGATATGATGAGCTATTATCAACTTCATGAGAAGCAGTTATCAGATGTTCGTTTGGTTTCTATGGAAGGCTTAAAACTGTCTGTGATTGCTTATCAGAGCCTACGACTAGCCGCTGAGGAACAAGGTAAACTTGAGTTTTTAGATACTGTCAAACCAAGTCGATTAACGCATTACCTTCAGACCATTCAGGAGACGACTACTTTTTTTCAGACACACTCAGGTTTATTGACTTTGGCTGTTGATTATGACGAAGCAGGGCGTGATTTTTGTCAGAAGTTATCTGAGAAAGGACTTCCCATTGAAACAGACCTACCACCATTACAGGAACTGGAAACTAAAGCTGATTGGAACGATGTCGTGAAATTTCAGAGAGATCTTTCTCTAAAGGATGTGATCCAACCGGCTAAGTTACAGGTTGTCAGAAGTAACCCTTCACCTAAGCGAAATATGGTTTTAGACTTGTGATAACAAAATCAAGTTTCTTATCATAAGCTAGAAAGGAATAAGGAGGAGACCCTATGAGTGTGATTGAACGCTTAGCTGCAAGAGTAGCTAGGCAAGAGGACAAAGTTGCGAAGGAGACGGAAAAACTAGAGACCTATCGCAATCAATTACAAACAGCGATGTATCAAGCCTTTATCAAACGCCAACAAAATAGTTCCTGGACTTTTGATGAAGCATTGACGCAGGCCTTTGGCCAAGAAGAACAACCAACACTATCCGATAATAGAAACGAGGAATAACACATGACAAAAAATTGGACCTTTGACCAACCCCTAGATGATAAAATACCAACGTCTTCATCAGAAGAACGTGCGAAGATTGCGGCACTATTTCATCAGGAAAAACATCAAGAAATTGAAGATGTGGATTATGTAGCAGCCTTTGAGATGGAACAACAAAAGGCTAAAGATCAGTCTGTTTCACAACCAAAGCCACAGGAGAAAATAGAGCCAAGACAAGTTCCATCGCCTACCATTACCAGCGACTACAAGCAACATTTAGCCAATGTCATGGCTCAAAATAATGAGGACATTCTTCAAAGTCAGAAGAAAATCGAAGAGTTGCACCAGTTGATTGATGATAAGAATAAGCACAATAAAAAACTACAAGCCATTTCAGAAGCTATTGATGACTTGTAAGTACGAGCAGCCCTTACAAGGGCTGCTTTTTAAAAGGAGAGAAGATGAGGTTATTCAAAAAGCAAAGACATAACCAAGTTAATTTTAAACGGCTCATTCATCGCTTATCAGGAATGTCTGAAGCTGACTTATATAAGGTCAACCAATTATTAGATGTTGTTTTTGATTCGACCAGTCAATCGACCAGTGACGTAAAAAAAGCTCCTCAAGATGTACAAAAGGAGCCGACCCTAGATGAGACCATTACTGAAGCTAAGAATATGCTGAAGACTGAGCAACTTGAAAAACGGATAGAGCAGTTTAGGCAGGCGAAGAAACCTAAAAATGAGTAAAAAAATTAGGCGTTAATGTTGGTCTAATCTTTTTGTCTAATACTTGTTGTTCGCTGATAAACATACTTTCTTGTCAATTTACTATCATTTAGATTTTCTATGTCAAAGATAAAATAATGATCACGATTGTCTTTGGCATTTTCTTTATTGAGTTTGAAATAGTTTTTAGCTGATTTCGCCATTGCCAACATAATATCATCTGTTAGAAAAGTCAGTGGAGTATCTAGTGCTGAGTAGCGATAGAAGTCACTTTCAAATTTTCGGTAATGTTCGCTGAAGTAGTCCATCTGTAATTCATTTTTATAAAAATCAAGCTGATTCATGGTAGACCTCCTCAACTAATGTGATAGTTATAATATCTTCTAAAGCGATAGTGATATGTCCGTCACTGGTTTTTAGAATGACCTCATCCGTTGATAGTGTCGGAACGGTTCCGATAATAGTTTGATAGTCATTTTTCTGTATTCTAGTCACCTGTATCGTTAATTGATTGGTGTAACTTTGACTGAGTAACAACAACTTTTGATTTAGCGATAGGTCAGAAAGATAGTTGATTTGCTTATCGTCATCTGATAAAGCAGAGGTGTGTTCAGATAAAAAGAACCCCATCCACTTTTGCATTTTAACATCTTGATAGTCTCTTGCGGATTGAAATGGTAAGTATGATCGGTCAATCATTGTAATCCCTCCAAGCCACCTGCTGAGTGGCCTCCTATTAGTTTACTTCTTGCAATGTTCCTGGAACTGTCTAAGAGGGCAGTTCCTTTTTGAACCGCTAAAAAACCGAATTGGTCTCTAATATGATCAATAGTTCGCTGTAAGTTTTCTTCTTCCTCTGTTGCTTCGACATCATCAAATAAGGAGATTAAGGCATAGCTTTCATCAACAAATCCTGAGTAATTGACTGCAATCCCCCGAACAGCTCCTGAAGTGTACTTTTTACGAAAAAGCGTTAGCACGGTATCTGTAAGCAGACGTGTTTGGTTAGTAGGTTCTATCTTCATTTGAGTGTTGATTGGCTGTTTCATTTCCGTTTTAGAATAGGTCACAACAACGGAAACAATAGTCGCTTTCTGATGTTCTCGTCTCATTCGGATAGCCACCTGTTCAGCCATTTCACTCAGGACAACCTCAATATCACGCTGCTTAACGTAGTCACGAGGTAGCACCTGAGAGTTTCCAAGTCCGTGTGATTTTGGTTTATAGGGTTGATGGACATTACTTTCATCAACTCCGTTAGCATGAAACCATAACTGAACCCCAACCTTTCCAAATTCTTTTTTCAATAAATCAGGGGTGCTATTGGCTAGTTCCTTGATAGAGGTAATTCCTAGTTTGTGAAGGCGTTTTTCTGTTCTAGAACCAATACCCCAAAAATCAGATAGTTTAGGGATTGACCAGACTTTTGTTTCCACATCCTCGTAGGACCAATTGGCACGCATGGTTGGTGTTCGTTTGGCTTCATTGTCTAGAGCGAGTTTGGCCAATAATGGGTTAGCATTACTCATACCGATAGTAGAATAGATACCCGTCTTTTTCCAAATGTCATGTTGTATTTTAGCAGAGACGACGTCTAATTTCGCTTTTCTATCCATCTGTTTATCACTCACAAAGTAATTGAGTGAGGAGGTTAAATCAATAAATCCTTCATCAATGGAGTAGGGGAGAATATCTTCAGGAGCAGCATAATCTTGGAAAATGTGCTGAATGTCAATATTCTTTTTGATATAGCGATCCATACGTGGTGGGACAATAAGCGTTCGCTTAGCCCAATGTTCAATATAAGAAACATAACGTGGTGATATGTCTAAGCCTTGACGCTTAGCATTATAGTAGTCAAATTTTCTTGTAGTGATGTCAAAGGGTAAATCGTAGGCACGGCCGACATTATTTTTTCCAAAAACTTTTTTGAACATGGGAGAAGAGGCCAAAATCAATCCACCAGCGTTGTCAGCTCGGCTCATAACACAGAGAGAAGTATGTAAAGGGTTTAATCCTCTGTCTACACACTCTACAGAAGCATAAAAGGATTTCATGTCAATGAAAGCTATATCTGAACGCGGCTCTTTTGTATAATCAATATAGCCCATGTCTTTAGTTCCTTTTTAGATTTTCTAACTGTTCTATCAGTTCTTGAATATGATCGGTAATATCATACTCTTTGAGATAAGGCGTAAAATAAATACGATTGTTTTTAAGATAAATCATTTCTTTAGCAGTTACTGACATGTTTACGCTCCTATAACAGGCATAAAGTGACTCACGACAAGTCCTACAATTCGAGGATTATCTTCATAAGGAATCCATTTATCAGGGTAGCTATCGTTGAGTGATACCATTCTATAACCATTCTCTTCTCGATAGAGTTTTTTGATATAGACGGAGTTATTCCAGGATAGGGCGTAGACGGCACCATCATAATCAAAACCACTAGCACGGATCAGAGCTACTTCACCATCAAGATAGATAGGTTCCATGGAATCTCCTGTAATCCAAGCAGCAATATCATAACCATATTGTTCTTCTTCGGCATAGACGGTTTCTGTTTCATATTCATCAAATAGTGATTCCCCAAGACCAGCAGAAAGAGAAACATCAGATAACACTTCCACCGCAAATAGTGGCACAATCTTATCAATTGATTGTTGTGTTTGAAGTAATCCTTCGGCATACTCATCCACCTTATCTTGATTTTCCGAGGAGAGTTGGAGGTAGGTGTTCACAATCTTGTATTCTGATTCAAAATAGGTTGTTGGAACATCAAGTATTCTTGCAAGAGTAGCAAGATTCTTTTGATTAGGAACGGACTTACCAGCCTCCCATTTATTATATGAAGCTCTATTGATTTTTAACAGATTAGCTAGCTCAGATTGAGAATAGTGTTTTTCCATTCTACATTTTTTAAGACGACTACCAGAAAACATAAATTAAAACCCCTGTTGCTTTATTATGCAACAATTATATCAAAAATTTTTTAAGATGCAAGTGGGAACTATATTTAAGGGATTATTGGGCGTTAAATGGTGGTGATTAAGTGCTATTTATCACTAGTATGATATAATTTTGTTAAGTAGTTTGTACTAATTGATGTTAGGGGGCATATATGATTTCTAGGATAATTTTACAAAATTTTAAACGTTATAAAAAAGTTGATTTTACTTGTAATTCAGAGGTTAACATTTTCGTTGGAGAGAATGGTGCAGGAAAGTCGACGTTATTGTATGCAATTGGATTAGTGCTGAGTGGAAGCCATAGTCAGATTGAAAGAAGTAGTTTAGCTAGTATCTTTAATCAAGAAGCTATTTTAGAATTTATGAGTACAAAGGATATCACACAACTCCCGAAAGTACTTATTGAAATTTTTTTTGATGAATTAAATACTGAAATTTCATCTAATTTCAATCTTGAAGGGAAACATAATTCTCAAAAAATAAAAACTTTTGGACTTTCATTAAAAATAACTCCGAATCAAGATTATATTGCTGAAATTAATTCTGTCTTAAATGATAGTAATTGGACGGTATTTCCATTTGAATTCTATAGAGTTGAATTTTTGACATTTGCAGGAAAAACCTACTCTTCATACAATAAACCTTATAAGTTTATGCATTCAATGGTGAATACAAGTCTAATTGATACACAACAAGAAATTAAAAAACGGATCCATGAGGTATACTTAGAAAATATAGCAGCAGCAAATAGAGCAAAAGTTAATCATCAGTACAGGATAAATTCACTTAATTTTTTAGATACTTTAAGGGAGGGCGAATTACTGAAGGAGAATGCTTCAGAATTCCAACTTCATTTTGATGAATCAGAAAATTCATTTAGAGATTCAATATCAGCTGTAAAAAATGGTGTAGATATAAAAAATTTAGGGCAGGGTGAAAAGGTATTATTAGGGGTAGAGAATGCATATAGCCATCTCAAGGAAACAGTTAAAATACTACTTATTGAAGAGCCTGAAAATCATTTGAGTTTCCAGAATCTCCAGAAATTAGTTAATATGCTGAGCTCAAATACTGGAGTTCAAGTTTTTATTGGAACACATTCAAATATGATTGCTTCAAGATTAGGAGTTGATAATTTGCATTTTTTAGACAATGGTCAGATATCTAAACTTGAAGGACTGAATAGAGATACGATACGATTTTTTCAAAAATCTACTAATCAGAATTTATTAAATTTTTCTCTTGGTAAGAAGATTATGCTTGTTGAAGGGAATGCGGAATATATTTTAATGGAAAAATTTTTTGAAATGATTCATTCCAAAAAGCCTGAGGATCTTAATGTATCAATTATCTCTGTAGATGGATTAAGTTTTGAAAGGTATTTAGAAATTGCCACTTGTTTTGTAGATAAGAAGGTGGTAGTAATTACGGATAACGATAGTGATTATGCAGGAAATGTACGGTCAAAGTATAGTTCATATCAGCAATTCCAGAATATAAAAGTTTCTTCTGATTTAGATAATGATAATCGAACATTTGAAATATGCATTTATAATAATAACAAGGCTTTGTTAGACTCTTCAAGTTTAACTAAATCCAAAAATTTACCAGGATACATGCTCAGGGAAAAGGCTGAATTTGCACTACGATTACTAGAACAATTGGAAACTGATAATATAAGTAAAAAATTTATTATACCAAATTATATTAAAGAGGCGATTGAATGGATAATAAAAGATTGATTCATGCGGTTGCTGGAAGTGGCAAAACAACTAAAATAATTGAAAGTATTGATCCTCAAAAAAGCAATCTTATTCTTACGTACACAGAGACGAACCAGAATACAATCAGAGGAAAGCTGATTGACACATTTGGCTACATTCCTGAGTCTACTTTTATTTTTGGTGTGTTTGAGTTTCTATATAGTTTTTGCTTAGTGCCTTATTTAGGAAAACGACCAAAAGGAATAAACTTTGAATATCAACCTCAAGGGAAATTTGATAAGACTGCTATAGATACCACTGGAAGAATTGTTCAGAATCAACTTTCTAAATCTCTATTAAGGGGTTCATTAGTCTATAAGAGGAAAGAGATTAAATTTGATAATTCATATTTGGATAGAATTGATAAATTTTTTGATTGTATTTATGTAGATGAGTGTCAGGATTTTGAATCAGATGATTTTGATTGGCTCCTAAGTTTAAGTAATCTTAATGCAGAAGTGTCTTTACTTGGAGATTTTTATCAAAAAACCTTTAGTACTTCAAGGCGAGGTAATAAAGGAAAAGGAATCCATTCGAGTTTTGAGAATTGGATAAAAGTTATTTCTGATTCAGGGTTTGAAATTGATTTGTCAAGTTTGTCAAAAAGTTATCGTTGCCCCAAAATAGTTTGTGACTTTATTGTTGATAATTTAGCTATTGAAATTTTATCACAGCGAGAAGAAAAGCTTCCTGCCGAAATTATTCTCATAGATTCAAAGGATAAAATAGAATCAATAATGACAGATGATAACGTTATGAAACTTTTTTATCAAAAATCTGATGAATATGATTGTAAAAGTCAGAACTGGGGTGATAGTAAAGGCTCTGAATATGAAAATGTTTGTATAGTATTAAATCCAACAACATATAAATTATTCGCAGCCAATCATTTGAATGAACTTTCTTCACAAACCAAAAGTAAATTTTATGTTGCGTGTACTCGTACGAGAGGGAATCTCTATTTTGTAAATCAAAAAGATATCATAGATTATAAGAAGATAAAGTAAAGGAAATATTATGACAGAACAGTTTTTAAACATATTTCCCAGTTGACGGTGATTATACTTTTAGTTTGATTGAATCAATTTTCAGACACTTGAAGAATTATTTTGAAGGAACCACTCCTTTGTATATAAAAAACTGGGCTGATATTATTTTACAAGCTAGACGAACACATTATATTACTGAGCCGATTAATACCATTATAGAGTATTTAGGTAAAAAAGGTGTTCAGTGTCATATTGACTCTATTGATTTGAGGAAATTTAATTTATAATGGAATAATGTATCAAATCCAGCTCAAAAGATAATACCGAATATCTCTCTGTAATGGAACAAAGTGTTATATATAGAAATAGAGCATATAAAGAATATTTTGAAAATTATCCAGAACCTGCAAGAATGTTAATTGATTATATTTTTAAACATAACTATGTCTTTCCAGAGAGTATAATATTTACATCTCTTGGTTCTCCAGAGAAAATCAAATTTGTATAGAGTTTTTTGAGAGCGTCAGCTCTCTTTTTTTCTTACTCCCATTTGCAATTCTGTGATAACTTTTCCAAATCATCCTTGTTATCCTAATATCATTCCTAAGAAAATCAAATCTTGATTTTTTACTGGGGGTTTGGGGGCGTAGCCACCAAGTTATCTTATCGTTAGCTGTCAAAACTGGAAGGTTTTGATAGGCTGGCGATATGATTTTTTGGATATTGTGACCACAATGTCTGAGCTCGCAAAAGCCGAAAAAGAACCTTTTGAGGCTTTTAGGAAGTGCCCGTATCCCATACGGTATCGGTGATGACCCGATAGAGGCAAGTAGAGAAGGAGTATGACAAGATGACAGACCAATACCGCATTATCCGTAAGGAAATCAATCTGACACCAGAGGAGCTGGAACAGATTCAGAAGCTGATGAAACAGGAACATGTAGAGAAATTTTCTCCCTTTGTTCGTCAAAAGCTACTTGATGCAATCGAGGGAAGAAAATCAATGACGGATTGGTTTACCCTCTGGCAATCCCAAAAGATTGAACAAATCAGCCGGGATATTTTACAGGTGACTACCTTGGCTGAACAAAGCAACCAAGTCACGGCAGAGCACCTACGGATTATCTTGACCTGCGTACAGGAGCTAATAGCAGAGGTTAACCAGGCTATCCCACTTAGTCAAGACTTTCGGGACAAGTACATGGGAGGTTAGGGATGGAAAATCGTTACCGAACTAATCTTAAAAAAGTTTTTCTGACAGACCAGGAACTTGCGACCTTGTACGACCGTATCGGACAGAGTCGCTGTAAAAATTTCTCTGCTTATGCCAGAAAAGTTTTGCTTAACCCTAACATGACCTTCCTAACCATTGATACCAGCAACTATGAAGATCTGGTCTTTGAACTGAAACGTATTGGAAACAACCTTAATCAAATTGCACGGACGGTCAATCAGACTCACATCTTAAAACCATGTGACCGTGAGTTGTTGGTACAGGGCATTGGTCAATTGATTAAAGAAGTTGAAAGTGACTTTAATATTAAATGCCAGCAACTGAAGGAGTTTTATGGTAGTCACTAAGCACTTTGCGGTGCATAGCACCAAGTACCGCAAGAATCTCATCAAGTATATTCTCAATCCAGAGAAGACAAAGCAACTGAAATTGGTTTCTGATTTTGGTATGAGCAACTACCTGGACTTTCCCAGCTATGAAGAGCTGGTGGAGATGTATCAGGCCAACTTGACCAACAATGATCGGCTTTATGATTCCAGAAACGACCGCCAGCAAATCAAGCAGACCAAAATCCATGCCCACCACTTGATTCAATCTTTTTCTCCTGAAGACAAGCTGACACCAGAGGAAATCAATCGCATTGGATACGAGACCATCAAGGAATTGACAGGGGGTAACTTTCGTTTCATCGTCACAACCCACACAGACAAGGACCATATTCATAACCATATCCTGATAAATTCCATTGACCTCAATTCTGACAAGAAGCTCAAATGGGATTACGCTCAAGAGAGAAACCTTCGTATGATTTCTGACCGCTTGGCCAAGGAAGCAGGAGCAACGATTATTCAGCCTAACCGTTATTCACACGAGAAGTTTGAAACTTACCGCAAGACCAATCATAAGTTTGAACTCAAGCAACGTCTCTATTTTCTCCTGGAACACAGCAAAAACTTTGAGGACTTTTTGACCAAGGGTCCTGCTCTAAACGTGGAGATGGATTTTTCTCACAAGCACGCTCGTTTTCTCATGACCGACCGAGAGATGAAACAGGTCATTCGTGGTAAGCAACTGAACAAGCGACAGCCCTACACCGAGGACTATTTCCGAGAGCAGTTTGCGACACGAGCCATTGAGCAGCGATTGGATTTTCTTTTGCCTAGAGCCCGTGACCTCTCTCATCTTTTGGAAATGGCAGAGCAGTTAAACCTGACAATCTCCCTGAAGAAAAAGCGTGTGACCTTTACCTTGACTGAGAAAGGTCAAACCATTTCTATTGAAAATAAAAAGATTAGCACTAAACACTTGTACGATGTTCAGTTCTTTGAGGATTATTTTGACCAAAGAGAATCCATAACAGGTTCTGACTTGACTAATCTGGTATCAGACTTTGAGATTTATCAAGAAGAACAAGACAAGGACAAACTCCCAAGTGAGAAACTCCTAGCAGCCTACAAGGAGTTCAAAGAGAAACGTGACCAGATTCAGGAGTTTGAAGTTGTTTTGGCTGACCATCAGATTGATAAGGTGGTCAAGGACGGTCTTTTCATCAAGATGAATTACGGCATTAAAAAAGACGGTTTGGTCTTTATACCAAACCGTAACCTGGATATTCACGAGAATGAGCAGGGTAAGTCCTATCATGTCTTTATACGAGAGACTGCTCAGTTTTTCATCTACAATAAAGAAAGTTCAGACCTTAATCGTTACATGAGAGGGCGTGAACTAATTCGTCAACTCACTCAAGACAGCAAACATATCCCTAAACGTAGGCGGCCAACGATTGCCAGTCTTAAAGAAAAAATCGCAGAGGTTAATCTTCTCATTGAGTTAGACATCAACAACCAATCCTATCAGGAAATAAAAGACGAGTTAATCAGAGACATAGCCCAGCTGGATTTGACCATTACAGATTTGCAGGATAAGGTTGCTCATCTAAACAAGGTAGCAGAGGTCTTAATCAATCTCAACAACTCAGACCCAGAAAATAGAAGACTGGCAAAATATGACTATGCCAAGATGAATCTGACTTCAGCTATCAAACTGGAGCAGGTGGAGAAAGAAATCGAAGAAAATCAAAGATTTATGACTAAATGGATAGATGATTATGAATATAAGATTAGGAGATTAGAGAATTTTATCAATATACTTGATAACACAAGAAATCAAAATGTTACCAAATTAGAACGGGAAACAAAATCAGTATAGTTATTTGAGATACCTTGGGAAAATTATAAGACTGATAGTGTTAATTTCACTATCAGTCTTAAAGGTTATTTAAGGTTTAAGTAGAACTCCAATATCAAGATAAATTAAAAAGTATCTAATTCCTTTAAATAATTTTCTATCTTCATAAGCATTAAAGAATTATTATAGATCTTGCATAATTCCCTTGCTTCTATATAATAATTTTTGACCTGTTCTTTATCTAGAAATTGTGCTCCAGCATTTCCGACGAGTATGAGTAGAGGAGCTAATTGGTAGCTTGTTTGTCGCTCTTTACAGAGTTCAATCGTTTCAAGAGCTTCTTGGAGGGCCTCGTTATATTTTTCCTTTGATACTAAATAGTGAGCATAATTATAGCGAACTCTGATATAGCCAAACAGAAATTCTTGATACTCTAGATTTTTTGTCTGATACAACTCCATTAAAAGAGAGTAGTTCGCCTCATAATCTTGTTCACGACCAACTAAGGAATAGAAATTAGATAGAGTGTTTAATACCTTTAAGTAGATCAGAGTTTTTGAGGATACTTTTGATAATACCCTTTCCAATGAAGAGATAGCTTCATTTTGAAGGTTGAGTTTATAGAAGTCTATAATCCCCTTAATCCATTCAAGGTACATTCTATCTTCTAGAGGTAGAAAAGTATTCCTGTCTATCTCTATTTTATAAAGATATTCCAAATCATCATAATCCCTATCATCTAATAGGCGAGCAGATAGATGCTTAAAATTAGAGAGGTTAGACTTAACTTCAATTTGTTCATTGAAAAAGTAATCTAATGGGACTTCAAGTCGTTGAGAGAGTTTGAACAAAAGGTCTGCGGAGGGAATGAAATGTCCTCTCTCAATTTTACTTATCTGGCTCTGTTCGCAAATCCCTTCTGCAAGAACATGTTGGGAAAGCCCTAGTTCTTTTCTTTTGATTCTGAATTTTTCAGCTAATATAGTCATAAAAACGACAATTCCTTCTATTTATCTTATTTCATTATATATCATTTAGTTCAAAACGGCAAGTATAAAACAAAATAAATTACATTTAGGAATAAAAAAAAAAAAAAAAAACCTTTTAAAACATAAAAATACTTGAAAGATAAAGATGAGTATGATAGAATTAAATCAACAAAAAGAAAGGGGTTTCACAATATGAAGAAGATTAGTGGAATTCAAAAATTCGTTATATTAGTGTTACTAGGTATTTTTACATTTAGTAATACGCTTTCTTACCAACGGTTTATTCAGAAAGATAGGCAATATGACATTCGAGTGCAGTTACAAAAGAAGTCTAATGGACTTGATGTAGGTAAGGCGGATTAAAACCCGATATTTTGCACGAGAATGAGAGAATTATAATTTATCTGAAAAAACGAAAAATATAGAGCAACTTATTTAACTTTTTATAAGGAGGAGTTATTACTTATGACCAATTTTAATTCAAACGAAAAATTTTGTGGAAAAAGTTTAAAATCATTGTCTGCTGATGAAATGAGTTTAATTTATGGTGCATCTGATGGTGCAGAGCCACGTTGGACGCCTACTCCTTTAATTTCGAAAACAGTTGTAGCTAGCTCGAAAGTATGCTTTAGTGCACTTGTTTCTGGTATTGGGGGGATAGTTAGCTACAATAATGATTGTTTGGGGTAAATTAAAATGAAAAATGATTTTGTAATCGGAAAGAGTTTGAAAGAATTATCCCTTGAAGAAATGCAATTGGTTTATGGTGGCACAGATGGTGCTGACCCTAGATCATCAATTATATGTTCTGCTACATTAAGTTTTATTGCATCATATTTGGGTTCAGCTCAGACTCGTTGTGGCAAAGACAACAAGAAAAAATAAAATATTCAATTTTAAAAATAAAAGTTGCTCTTTATTTTCCTCTCTCGTAACTAATAATTTTGAGAGAGGTTTTTTTTAAAAAACAATAGTAAGTCGTATAGGTTGGAGGTGAGTAAATGAAATATAAAATTAAAAATGTGCATAAAACATTGTTTATTAAGGAAAGATATCAAATATTATCTGAACGAAATGATAATTCCTTAAATAACTTTTCATTAAATAATTGGCGTTCTACAATGTCAATTATTTCTGAAAAAACTTTTGAAGAAATGTTGAAATTAAATAATTACAATAAAAAAATATTTTCTAACACTGTGAACTATGATTATACCGAGGAACAGATAAGACTATATTCAGAATATGCCGAAAATTCGGAATGGTATAAATTTGCGGAGGGTTCATTTGAAATATTTAGAAAACATCCCCAAAGAATTAATTTTAAGAAAGATTTTTCTAGAATTTTGGAACCCTTTATTATTAATTTGCTTAAATTAATCAATAATTATCTAGAGAATAAAGAATACGAGTGGGTTGACAAGAATGGAAATATTTTTTCCTCTCTAGTATTTTATTTAGAAGATTTAATCTATCCTTGGATTGTTAAACCTTTGGTTTTAGAGATAAATTTGTTGCGTGAAAAAGGTCTACTTGAAGGGGAATCGGAGCAGCAACGGTACAAATATTTTATAACATTGTTTGACAAGGAAGAGAATATATTAAATTTTTATAACAAATATCCCGTTTTACTGAGGCAAATATCAGAGTCTTGTCTTCGGTTCTATACTTATTTTATAGAAATTTTATCAAATTTAGAAAATGATTTTAGTGTGCTAGAAGAAGAATTAGGGCTAAGGGGGAAATTAAATGATATAAAATTTGGAAAGGGTGATACACACAGCCAAGGAAAAACTGTTTTGATACTCTTCTTTGATGACGCGAAAATTGTTTACAAGCCTAAAAATTTAATAATCAATAACTCACTAAATACTATTGCTGAGTATATCCGAAAGGTTGATGAAAAAATTAGGATAAGAATACCTCGAACTATTGCTTATTCGGATCACAGCTATGAAGAATTTATTGATTATCTACCTCTAGAGCAAAAGAAAAAATTACCTGAATATTATTATAATTTCGGTGTGCTTTTAGCATTTATATATTTATTTAATGGGAGTGATATACATTTTGAAAATTTGATTTCCTATGGAGATATGCCTGTAATAATAGACTTTGAAACAATGTTACAGCAACCTCTATTTGATGATAAAACTGATCAGAGTTTGCTGGATACCCTGTTTCACAGGGTGACTCGAACTTTGCTTCTTCCGACAGAGGGAGTAAAAAGGGAGGATGGTCTTGATGTTGAGATGAGTGCTCTTACAGGAAGTTTTAAGAAGGATGCTTTTAATGGTCAAGTTTTAATTAATTTAAATACTGATAAGGTAAAGTTTGATATTGGGAAAATCGATTTTGAAGGTGGGAAAAACCTCCCTACTCGGGATGGTGATATAGAATTTGATAAGTATATAAAAGATTTCAAAAAAGGTTTTAGGGATTTTTATCTGATATTTGAAGAGTTAAATAAAACAGAAGAATTTAAAATGCTATTAAAAGCAAACTTGTATGGTTTAAAGACAAGGGTACTTTTTAGAGACACAAATAGCTATGCTTCAGTACTATCTTTTTTATATCATCCTGATTTTTATGAAGAAATGTTGGATAGAGAAAAAGCATTGGAAAATCTCTGGAGCAATAAGTTTTCTAATCAAGGTATTGTAGCAAGTGAATGTGAACAAATGAGGTTATTAGATATTCCGATTTTTTATACAGATACAAATATCAATGAAATCTACGATGATTTTGGAAATCATTTTATTTCCCTACATCAATTTTCTGGATATGACTATTTTATGAAATATTTACCTAATAATAATTTGGAAAATTTAGAAAAGCAACTTGATATCATTGAAATTTATTTTCCAAGCTTTGACCAGCGAAAAAAAGGATATAAATTGAACCTATCTAATAGAAAAAAACTCCCAAATGAAAGTTTAGTTACTATTCTGCATAATGAAGTAGAAAATATTGCAGACTCTTTGGTTATTAATAATATTTATGACGAATATCCAATTTGGAGTATACCTGTTAATTTTAAAGATTCTAAATGGTGTCTTGAACAAACGGGTAATGATATGTATAGGGGTAGAGCTGGAATACTACTGTTTATGTACTATGTAAAATTATTGAAAGATAAATCATCATATACTAAACTGTACAATAAAATGTTATCTGCAATTCCGTCATCTGTTTCTTTATCTAAGACCACATTTGGTTTAACTGGGGATATAGGATATTTCATTGTTCTATCCATTATAGAGGATTACGATACAAATACTCTCGCATGCTTAAATTATATAAAGAGTGTTTTAACTGAGCTTGAAAAGACTGATTTTGCAAGTGTTTCAAACAAGTCTGACTATATTAATGGTCTTCCACCTTTAATTAATACACTAGCAAGATATTATAGGAGAGGGATAGAGAGGGAACGTGTTCTAAGGCTAGTATTAAGTTTAGGTGATACGCTATATAATGATGTAAGCGAGAGAGATAATAGTAATTTTGGATATAGTTTTGGCCATGGACTATCAGGTGTAATTTTTACATTAAAAAATATTTATAAGGTGACAAGACTTAAAAAATATAAAGAATTAATTTTACAATTAGTTCCTAGGGAGAAAATCAAAATTCATTCTTTGAAGTGGTGTAGTGGAGAATTTGGGACATTAGTTAATTATCCCCAAAGTGTTCCAGAAGGAATTGTAGCTAGTTTAGATAATGATACATTTTGCCATGGAAGTATGGCCATAATAAATTTTTACATCGACTACATGAAAGAAATGGATACTAGTATGGAATTGGAGTCTTTATTGTGTAGTGTTGTAATGAATAAATCAAAAGAAGGAGAGTATCGTATCGTCCAAACAAGCAATTTCCCAGATTTTTCTTTGTATACAGGTGTCACTGGTATTGCTTATACTTTTTTAAGGTATATCGCACTGAATCAGAATGACAAAAAGATAGTTATCCCCTCATTACTTGAAATCTAGCTTAATTTATAGTTTTGTTTCTAAAATAGAGGTGTCCACTCATTAAGAAATATAAAAATACCAAGATTGACTAGTTTAATGTGTAATTCTATAAAATATTTTTAATAGTGTAGCTTTTCATTAGAATAATAATATAATAAAGAAAGGTTCTATTCTAATTGCTAAACGGCTTGAGGTATATGCTACTGTTATAGAAATGATTTTAAACTAAAATCAAAACTACTCCAAAAATAGTATTGATTTTGGTTTAATACAAAACATATGTAATAATGTGAGCCAACAAAAGTCTGTTTTTGTACCATACTATCTTGAAAAATCTACTAAATTCAAATTGAGAGGATGAATTAAAATGAATAAAGTATTTATATATGTAGGAGTGCGAAATCATAACTCTAAGACTTTAGAGTATACTAAGAGACTTTCAAGTATCATTTCTAGTAGAAATAATGTTGATATATCTTTCAGGACACCTTTCAATTCAGAGCTAGAAATATCTAATTCTGATTCAGAAGAGTTGTTTAAGAAAGGAATTGATAGGCAAAGTAATGCTGATGATGGAGATATTATAAAAAAAGAGTTATTAGAGTCTGATATTATAATTATCTCTTCTCCTGTATATTTAAAAAACGTATCTGTGGACACAAAAAACTTTATTGAAAGGATTGGGGGGTGGAGCCATCTTTTTCGATTAGCTGGAAAGTTTGTTGTAACATTAGATGTTGCTGAGAGTAACGGCTCTGATAATGTGTCAGAATATCTTAGAGATATATTTTCATATATGGGAGGACAGATATTACACCAAGTTTCAATTACCAATTCACTCAAAGATATTGCAGAGGCTCAGTTGATGGAGGCAACTTATAAAATTGAAGATGTACTTGAAGGGAAGATTAAGTACAAAACAACGGATTATCAAGAAAGAGCTTACCAGACATTAAAATTAATTTTAGAAAATTATGATTCCGAACATTTTGAGAAGATGTATTGGGAGAAAAAACGCCTTTTTGAAGCTAATAGTTTAGAGGAATGGTATTATGTTGAAAATATTAAATAACTCTGTCATATATTTATGTTTGGCTCCGTTATTGTTCCTATTATTGATAATTTTTCCAAATGATTCATTAATCTATTTTTTTCGATTGATTTTAATTTCGTTAATATCAATTATATTACATGAACTAGGTCATTTTTTAGTGGGAAGATGTTTATCTTATAAACTAGAGATGCTTGCTACCCCCTTTTTCTTCTATTTTAGAAAAAAAATATATTTCAAATTTCCAGTGTTATTAGCATTCGGTTATTGTCAAATGAGTAATAGAAACATTACTAATGAAAAAAATAGTGATAGGAATTTGGTGTTCTACTTCTTTGGGGGAGGTGGAACTAACCTAATTGTCGCAATATTAGCACTTTTGGGATTTGTGCCGTACGCATCAGAATTTTTTATTTTGAATATAATTCTTTTTCTAGTTACGGTATGTTTACCAATTGATGGAACAGATGGCAATGCTATTAGAGAGATAGTTTTGTATTCAAAAGATTCAAAAACATATCAGAGATTCTTTGCGAATAGTCTCTATAATAATCCTCATATAACAATCGACGATTTTGCAAAATTAACCTCTAAAGAAAAATCTTTTCTTTCAAAATTTGAAAAATGTTTGATAAACCTTTACTTTGAAGTAAAAGGTGAAGGGTCAGCAATTACAATTGCTGATCATGAAGTTTTTGATTCAAATATTCAGGAAAATATTATCCGCGAGTACTATAAATTACTACATAAATCTTCTGATTGGTCTATTCCACAGAACTTATCTTCAGAAGAAGTTGTTTTTACCTTGTCAAACTATATTTACTCGAAAAATAATAAATATTTAAAAAAGATTAAGTATCTAAAGAAATTAGTAGATTTTAGACAAGAAGAAATTATCGACTTTATTTTGAACAAGGAGGGAGTATTGTGAAAGTTCCAATGATATATCAAATGGAAAATTCAGAATGTGGATTAGCATGCTGTGCCATGATATTGAACTATTTTAAATATGAAATTTCTTTAAATGAACTACGTGAAATCTACCCATCATCCAGATCTGGATACTCTCTCCTATCTATAAGTAAAGTTTTAGGAGATTTTAATGTAAGTTCCAATGCTTTTAAAGCTTCGGCAGGAGATTTAAAATCGCTCAGTTTCCCACTCATTTGCTTCTGGGAGAGTTCTCATTTTATTATTCTTGAAAAAATTAGTAAAAACAAATTTTATATTTTAGATCCTGCAAAAGGCAGGCAGAGAATGTCAATAAGTGAATTTAAAAGACATTATTCAAATATCATTTTAACATTTAAAAAGTTAGATAGCTTTATGCCTCATAAAGATAATAAAAAGTCGCCTGTTTTAAAATATTTTTTTAAGTATAGGAATAAGCTAGGGATTTTATTTTTTGTAACAGCATTATTGTATGTAATACAATCATTAGTACCTATAGCTAATAGACACATAATTGACATGAATTTCAAGGACGATTCGTATTCGTCTAGAATGTTATTTACTATATTATTTATATTTACTATTTCATTCTCACTAATGTATTTATTAAGACAGATATATGTTGCGTCTTTGAAATATATAATGGATAAAGAGATTAGCTATGACTTTATGAAACATTTGATATATTTACCTTACAGTTTTTATGAAAAACGTACTTTAGGGGATATACTTTTTAGAGCTAATTCTATTGTTTATATAAGAGAAATACTATCGAATAATTTTATAGCAGCTATACTTGATTTGTTAATGATTGTGGTTTATGCTGTGGTTTTATTTAGCTATTCTAAGTACATGGTGGTCTTTTTAATATCACTAAGTCTAGCTCTATCTATTGTAATGTATCCAATTATAAAAATCTCAAAAAATCTAATTGATAAAAATATAAAAGAAAAGGTTAATGTTCAAAATATTACTTCTGAAGTAATTTCTAAAAATAGTGATATTAAGCTAACTGGAGAAGAGGAATTTTGGATTAATAAATGGGATAATTATAATACAAAACAGCTCATCATAGGTCGAAAACTTGATATACATTTATCAATTGTTAGTAGTATAACGAATGTTTTACAAATTATTCTCCCTGTTTTGACCCTTATTGTAGGTGTAAATATAAAAACATTCGAACAATTGACGTTAGGACAAATTGTAGCAATAAGTACAGTCTCACCATACTTTATTTCTCCTATAATTTCTTTAAGTGACAACTATATACAATTAATGTTATTAAAGGGATATTTTTTAAGAATAGAGGATGTGTTTAATACTAAATCCGAATTAATTCCAGAAAGAGTCAGTCAAGAAATAAAATTTGATAAAAAAATAGAATTAAAAGATATTTGGTATAAATATGGATTATTTGATGATTATGTTTTGAAAGGAATAAATGTTACTATTAAAAAAGGAGAAACTGTTGCTATTGTTGGAGAATCAGGTTCAGGTAAGAGTACATTAGCTAAAATTTTATTAGGTTTATTAGAACCTAATATTGGTTCAATAGAAGTTGATGGTGTAGAAAAAGAAGAAATTGGTCAAACATTGTATAGAAGGATTTTTGGAGCAGTGTTACAAAATTCAACCCTGAGTTATGGTACCTTAAGAGAGAATTTGACATTTGGACACTTTGTTTCAGATGAAGAATTAATGACAAATCTAAATTCAATTGGTCTTAGCAATGTAGTTAAATCTTTACCTCTTGGATTAGAGACAATCATCGCTGAAGAAGGTAATAACTTTTCTGGAGGACAGCAGCAAATGATACTTTTAGCTCGTTGTCTTTTGTCGAAACCTTCGGTAGTTGTTTTGGACGAAGCAACAAGTAGTTTAGATAATTTATCTCAACAAATTACAACTTCTTACTTAAGTGAAATCGGTACCACTAAGATTTTAATTGCACATCGACTAGATACTATCAAGTCTGCAGATAAGATCTTAGTAATGGATAATGGTGAAATTGTAGAGATTGGGACCCATAGAGAACTTCTTGAATTAGGAGGCATTTATAAGAAATTGTATTCAAATAATTAGTTTTTGATTAAAGGGGTAAATTTATGAAGATTATGAAAAAAAAATATTGGACTTTAGCGATATTATTCTTTTGTTTGTTCAATAATTCTGTTACTGCTCAAGAAATACCTAAAAATCTTGATGGCAATATAACTCACACTCAGACTAGCGAAAGTTTTTCTGAACCTGATGAAAAACAGGTTGACTATTCTAATAAAGATCAAGAAGAAGTAGACCAAAATAAATTTTATATTCAAAACGATTCACAAGTAAATAACGATATCGTTAACTCTGAAAGTAATAATTTACTAGGCGAAAATAATTTAGATAATAAAATTAAGGAAAATGTTTCTCATCTAGATAATAGAGGAGGAAATTTAGAGCATGACGAAGATAACTTAAAATCGTCGATTGTAAGAGAATATGAATGGGATATAGATAAAGTTACTGGTGGAGGCGAAAGTTATAAATTATATTCCAAAAGTAGTTCTAAAGTTTCAATTGCTATTTTAGATTCAGGAGTCGATTTACAAAATACTGGATTACTGAAAAATCTTTCAAATCACTCAAAAAACTATGTCCCCAATAAAGGATATTTAGGAAAAGAGGAGGGAGAGGAAGGAATAATATCAGATATTCAAGATAGATTAGGTCATGGTACGGCTGTTCTAGCTCAAATTGTAGGGGATGACAATATTAATGGAGTAAATCCTCACGTTAATGTTAACGTCTATAGAATATTTGGTACGTCGTCGGCTAGTCCAGATTGGATTGTAAAAGCAATTTATGATGCTGTAGATGATGGCAATGATATTATCAATCTTAGTACTGGACAATATTTAATGATTGATGGAGAATATGAGGACGGAACAAATGATTTTGAAACATTTTTGAAGTATAAAAAGGCTATTGAATACGCGAATCAAAAAGGAGTAATTGTAGTAGCTGCATTAGGGAATGACTCCCTAAATGTATCAAATCAGTCAGATTTATTGAAACTTATTAGTTCACGCAAAAAAGTAAGAAAACCAGGATTAGTAGTTGATGTTCCAAGTTATTTCTCATCTACAATTTCGGTCGGAGGCATAGATCGCTTAGGTAATTTATCAGATTTTAGCAATAAAGGGGATTCTGATGCAATATATGCGCCTGCAGGCTCAACATTGTCTCTTTCAGAATTAGGACTTAATAACTTTATTAATGCAGAAAAATATAAAGAAGATTGGATTTTTTCGGCAACACTAGGAGGATATACGTATCTTTATGGAAACTCATTTGCTGCTCCTAAAGTTTCTGGTGCGATTGCAATGATTATTGATAAATACAAATTAAAAAAT
>ERZ772912.33-NODE-33-length-64927-cov-3.206021_pt1 | contig 64927 bp, 64 predicted proteins | sample MGYA00512119_ERZ772912 | MGnify/ENA primary metagenome ERZ772912 (study PRJEB29015, sample SAMEA2738048) | human oral metagenome | biome: human oral; feature: human-associated habitat; material: saliva | place: China | collected 2230 ...
TGGCAAAGCCACTCGAGGATGCTATAGAGGAGCTCTACCTGGCGCGCGGGCTCAGTATTACCACCGCCAAAATCCGCCAGCTGTGTGCCGACTACCTATTTGGCGATACGGAGCGCACGACGCCCCTTGGCCAGCTATCTGGCGGGCAAAAAGCGCGTTTTCAGATTATTCGCATGTTGGCAGGTGATCCAAAACTATTGATCTTGGATGAGCCTACCAACCACCTGGATCTACCAAGTATAGAAGAGCTCGAAACTGCCCTGGCGCGCTACAGTGGTGCAATTCTATATATTAGCCACGATGATTACTTCCGTACGCACCTAGGCGGGCAGGTGGTGCAGATTGGCCCGGCCTAGCTCCGTATACTATGCGCCGCGCGCGTGCTGGCTTAGTACCCCCGCGTGGCTGGGGCAGTCGTGACTACTATAGTACGGTAAACTAGTATAGCAAACCGCCCGGGGCTCCTGGGCAACCGGGCGGTTTGGGGTTTGGTGGTGTGCGGGCTGCTACTAGTCCTTAAGCAGCTGCTTTTGACGCAGTGATTCTTCAAGCGCCGGGCGGTCAAAGCCAACGATGATATCGCCATCGATATCGGTGACTGGTACACCGCGGAAATCACCATCCAGCTTGGCCATCAGCTCATCGTGGGCGGTTTTGTCGGCCTCGATGTCCTTGCTGGTAAAAGCCACGCCGAGGCTTTCCAGCCATTGCTTTTCGGTCTGGCAAAAGCCACACCAGCTGGTGCTATATACCGTTACCTGTGGGGTTGTGCTATCACTCATTCGTGTTCCTCCGTTTAATGCTACTTACTAGTATAGCAAAGTGTGGGGGTGCCTGGCTAGCATGTCTTGGCTTCGTCCTTGTGAACGGGGTTGATAGGCGCGAGCACTAGCCCAAGCAATTACGAAACGTTATAATAAACCGTATGATACCCTCCCCCGCCGCACCACCACAGGCAGGCGCTGTACGGCTGCCAGGTGGCGTCGTTGTGCGCTATTGGGTCTATAATGCGCAGCCAGCTGGCCCCGCTATGGTGCTGGTGCACGGCTTAGCAGGTAGCCACCACGGGTTCGAGGCACTGGCCGCGCAGCTCCCAGGCGTGCAACTGATTGTGCCCGATGTGCCGGGCTTTGGCTACAGTAGCCTGCCACCCCGGCGGGACTGGACGGTTGCGGGCCTCGCGCGGCTGCTGAACCAGTTTGTGGCGGCGCTTGCTATGCAGTCGCCACCCTACCTACTGGGGCACTCTATGGGTGGCCTGGTGGCAAGCTGTATGGTAGCGCAGCGCCCAGAGCTCTACCAGCGCAAGCTTGTGCTGCTGAGCCCCGTCCCAACCCCAGTCACCTGGCGGGACTCACGCTGGCCAGGTATGCTGGCCGGGGCGGTGCATTATACCATTGGGGCTACAACTGGCCCGGTGGGTAGCCGCTTGGTGCGCAGCAAGGCGCTAACGTGGGCGGTAACGGCCGGTATGCTACGGACGCGCGATACACGGGTGCGCCGCGCTATGCACCGGCAGAATTTATACCACCGCACCCTGGTATCGAGCCCGCAATTTTACCGCCAGCTGTACGGTGATATCAATGCCCGCGGCGCGATTGATTATACCCCCACCCTGCGCCGCCACCAGGTGCTGCTGATTGCCGGGCTGAAGGATAACGTCACCCCTACCAGCCAAATGGATCGGCTGGCCCAGGCGATCACCCCAGCTCAATACGTGGTGCTGCCGGGCACGGGCCACTTGCTCCATATGGAAGCCACTCCGGCTATCGCTGGGGCAGTGCGGCGGTTTTTGGTATGCTAGGGGTATGAGCAAGCCGACCCATACCCCGCTGGCCATTAGCATTATCATCCCTGCCTATAACGAGGCCGCACATCTTGCCCGCTGCCTGAGTGCCCTGGTGCCGCAGCTGTCCCCACACGACGAAATTATTGTGGTTGATAATAACTCAGCCGATGCAACCGCCACGATTGCTGCTGGCTACCCCCAGGTGCGCGTTCTGCCAGAACCGCGCCAAGGCATTAGCTATGCACGTACGGCCGGTTTTAATGCTGCCCATAGCCCCATTCTGGCCCGGATTGATGCCGATACAATTGCTCACCCTAGCTGGCTGGCTACGATACGGCAGCAGTTTGGCGCCGCGGCAAACCTAGGTGCGCTAACGGGCAGCATTGCCCTAGCGGAATTTTCGCCCCCCGGTTGCTTTTGGGCGCGCTGGTATTTTCGGTGCTTTCGGGCTTGGCACCAGCGGCGGCTTGGGGTGGCGCCGATGCTGTATGGCAGCAACCTAGCGCTGCGCCGCCAGCTATGGCACGCGGTGGCGCCGCAGCTAAGCCTGGGTGATAGAACAATCAGCGAGGATCTTGACCTTACCCTGGCGATTCATGCCAGCGGTGCTGTGGCCCGCCACTGCCCAGCTATGCTGGTAAAAACCCACTTGCTTGCGGCCATCGTTAACCTACCAAAGCAGCGCCACTACTACCAGAACGATAGCCGCACCCTAGCCAAATACGGCCGGGTAGCTCGGCGGCGCTCGCCTAAGTTATAGCTGGCGCTATGGTGTGGCGTAGTGGCTCCTACTGTGTATTACCGGGCTTGGGCTCATACGACTTTACATCCTGCACCCCAAGTGGTATGCTAAACGTGTTCCTGTTGCCGATATGGAAAGGAGGTAGCCCCAAGATGGCTACCGCGTTTGTTAATAATTCTGAGTTCACCTCTGATCCCACTGAGGCGGTGGAAGCTATTCGCACCGCTCGCAAGGGCGTGGTGCGGGCTGCTTTGGTTGCCTTGGCTATCGTCGTGTGTAGTGTGGCTGCGGCTGTCGCCGTGGTGCGATATAGTCACATTGCCCACTGGGCTAAAATTCTTTTTATTTTAGTCGTAATTTGCCATATCATTTTGGCAGCGGATAATATCAGTTATGCGTTGGACCGCCTGTGGCGCCTCCCTGCCTACCAAGCTCTCCAGTGTGAGCGGCAGCGGCTGGGGTACTACCTCGGCCGTTTCGCAGCTGTATGTCGGCCTGGCGTTGCGTTGGAATGGCGCGGTGTAGACCGCGCTTATAAAGTGTGGCAGGCTCGTACAACTGCCGGTGCGCCGGCCGGTGTGCGCATACTGGTACTGCACGGCACGGAAATCAAGCGATACCAGGTGTGCCGTTTCGGTGCCGAGCTGGTAATCTGCCAGACGTACCAGTTCGATTCTGCCACCGCCGCTGATGCCGCTTTCCGACGTGGCATCGTTGATGGCCACAGTGTGGCCGAAGTGTTCGGGGAGGATGATCCCCATGTTCTTCGTAAACTTAACACCATTTTCGAACAACTCACAAGTCAGGAGGTGACACAGACTCCCCCTCCGAACGGAGGGGAATTCCCCACCTACACCGTGTAACGGGCACGACCCCCATGCAATTGCATGGGGGTTCTTTCTTTTGCTATATAGCCTGCTGTCGTGTCCATGATACCGTTACCCCTGTAATAGTATAGCTTTTATACCATAGTGAAGTAAGACGGTACAGCAGCGCTAGCCTAATAGTATACATTATATACTGTAAGCAGAAGTATATTGCTAAAAGGTACGTTTTATGTTATAATCCTGGCTATGAAGAACGAGCACTCCCCCCGCCGGCTACAGCTAGTACAGCAGGAAACCCTGCCCCATGATATTCCGCATACCCCACACCCGCTGGCTGACCAGCAGCCACATAGCTCACACTCGTTTGCAGAGCGCCGCGCCGCGCACGAGCAGGCGCGCCAGTTCGAGGCGAGCATCAACCACATGGCGGAGCTTGCGCTGCAGCAAGCCTTGGGCGACCCAAGCCGCCAGGAGTGGATACAACATCTACGCCAGAACACTCTTACCCAGGAGGTTGACCCCCAGGACTACGAAACGATGCAAATGGCCTTTAGTATGGCAATGAATTTTGCCCTGATGAATGACCGCCAGGCGGTAATAGATAAGTGGAGCCAGAAGCACCAGCCCGAGCCATCTGTAGACCCTGGCGCGGATATTATCGCCTTCCCTAGCCGGGCCCAAAAGTAAAACCCCGCATATAGTATGCGGGGGTAAAGTGCTATCACTCCTTCTGCTAAATAATAACCTCTTCCGAGTAGTCGTACTCGTAAACGGTATCGGGCACACCGTTAGCATTAACGACGATGACGCGGACGCGGACTGGGTTCATAGCCCACTCCACAATAGCACGGCCATCCCGGCCCGTGCGGTACGTATTGTACCCAATTTTATTACGCTCATAGAGCGTAAACAGCAGGCGCTCCTGCGCGCGCGGGTCAGTCTGCCATTTTTCTAGAATGGCAATCACGCGGCGGTTGGTTTCCGCCGCTAAAAAATCGAGGTCGGACTCCACACTGGCACTGTGCTCCTGTATTGCCTCGCGCTCGGCTATCTGCTGCGGCAGAGTAACCATATGCTCGCAGCCCAGTAGGCCAGCTTGCTGGCGCGGCGTAGCTGACCAGCGCCGATATAGCAACAAATAGGCGTGGAATTTAGCAAACCGTGTGGTTGGTGACTTGCTAATCTTCCGCAAGAATTTGCGGAACAGTTCCTTATCGACTGGCCGTGGCGCAGCCGGCCGTGGGTTAAAATCCGAATTTGCCGTACGGATAACGTGCGCGGGAATTTGCATTTTTAAGCTCCTTCGTCAGGTATGGTCAGGAATGATTATACCCACTGTAGCAAGTCTGTGGTATAATAGCAAGAATTATGCCAGAACATACTCATGGGCGCCGCAACCGCCGCCCCAATCACACGGCCCGGGCGCCAAAAGCCGGCCGGCCCACCCGCACCAACCGCAACCGCCGCCGTAAAGCCGGCAGCCATAAGCAGCATATTCACCCAAGCAAGTTTATCCACAAAGCCGTACCACCGGTAGAGGAAGCGCCTTACCAGCCTGCGCATAGCTTTGCCGACTTTGGCTTTGGCCCAGAGCTAATGTATAACATCCGTACCAAAGGCTTTACCAGCCCCAGCCCAATCCAGGACCAAGCTATCCCGGTAGTCCGTGATGGGCGCGATATCATCGGCCTTGCCAATACCGGTACGGGCAAAACGGCGGCTTTTTTGCTACCAATCCTTGAGCGTATGAGCGGCATTATGGTGCGCCCTAGCGTACTTGTAATGGCGCCCACGCGGGAGCTAGCCCAGCAAATCCATGCCGAAGCCCAGAGCTTTAGCCGTGGCCTTGGCGTAACGGCGGCCCTGGTGGTGGGTGGTGAATCTGCCGAGCGCCAAATCCGCCAGCTCAAAAAACGGCCTCATATTATTATCGGCACACCAGGCCGGCTGAAGGACTTACTGCAAAAGCGCCAGTTAACGCTTAAGAACATTAGTGTGCTAGTGCTAGATGAGGCCGATAGAATGCTAGATATGGGCTTTTTGCCAGATATTACGGCTATTACCAAAGCCCTGCCTACGGAGCGCCAGAGCCTCTTCTTTTCGGCGACCATTACACCGGAGATTGAGGCACTGACCCGTAAGCTGCTGCGTGACCCACGTACGATTAGCGTCCGCACGGGTGATACCAGTGACCATGTGGAGCAGGATGTTATCCCCACGCGCGATAAAGCCCATAAGCTGGAGGTACTACAGGACTTGCTTGATAACGAGCAGTACCAAAAGGTGCTAGTATTTGGCGAGACCAAGTACGGCGTGCAGCGCCTGAGCGACCAACTCAGCAAAGCCGGCTACCAGGCGGTGGCGATCCATGGCAATAAAAACCAAGCCCAGCGCCAGCGAGCCTTGCGCGATTTTAAAACCGAGGCTGCACGGGTATTGGTTGCGACTGATGTTGCTGCCCGCGGGCTGGATATCCCGGATGTGACCCATGTGATCAACTACGATACGCCCCAAACCTACGCCGACTACGTACACCGGATTGGCCGGACCGGCCGCGGTGGTAAGCGTGGCCATGCCCATACGTTTATCCAGCAAGATAAATAGCCGAGTAGCTGGTAGGGGCACTCGGCTCTATAGAATGATAGCTACACTAGCGGCTGGCTGCGCTGCCGGCCGTTTGCGGCTTGGGTGTTTCGATGTAGTACATGCTGAGCTTGCGGCCAGTAATATAGAGCGCAATAATACTTGCAACCAGCGCCAGCAGTGTGGCCAGGTTGCCAATCACCGTGGCGGCTGTGTGCGAAGCACTCGCGCCCAGGCCTGCCACCAGTGGCGTAATGATTGACGTCCCGCAGGCGCTACAGCCGAGGCCAAGTGCTGCCAAAAGGCCAGTTGCCCCGGCTTGCCCTGCAGTACGGGCAGCTTTGCTAAATTGCCGCTGCTTGCGCACGAGGTATACCATAGCCGCCAGGAGTAGCCCTTGTAGCAAGGCAATACAGAGCGTCCCAAGTAACAGCCACGATACCCCGTACGACCAAATCGATGTAAAGGTACCGGCCAGCAGCTGGAGCTTGGTGCCAACGGGGATCGTCGGCGTGCCCAGGACGTAGCCAAGCAGGTCCATATTATTGAGCCAAAACAGCACCGTATAGATGATAACCCCGCTAGCAATGGCGAGGCATAGGTAACTTGGGTGATGGCTAAAAAAGCTGTGCAGTGTTGCAAAGGAATGGCGAATACGGGTGCCAAGGGGTAGTTTTACGATATGGGCTGGCTGTGGTGTGGCCGGCGCAGGGGTGCTATGGGGTTGTGGCGTGGGCATGTTACTTCCTTTCTGGTTGCGTTTTGGCGGCTTCGAGGGCGGCATTAATCACTGGTACAAACACATCGTACGGCGGCGCACCGTTATAGCCTTTGCCATTGATGATAAAGTGCGGCGTGCCGTAGCCACCGGTGGCTAGGACTTCCTTTTTATGGTTCAGGATGCTATCGGTGTAGCTAGCAGCTTCGGTGCAGGCTTGCCAGGCTGGCAGCGATACGCCACTGGCGCGGGCGATTTTGGTGAGGCCTAGGTTGGTAAAGGGCGATACATCACTGGTGCTACCGTTACCACCCCCACTCGCGTGGGCTTGGGCCTGGTAGCCAGCCTCCACAAAGGCAAAGAATTTGCCTTGCTCGTGGGCGCAGTAGGCACCGTTGCTGGCTGCGACTGACTCTGGCCCATAGGTGCCGAGCATCTTGTACTTGAGGCGAGCCTTGCCGGTCGTGACGTAGTCTTTGGTAATACGCGGGATGACTTGCTCGTGGGCGCGGCGGCAATCTGGGCAGAGTAAATCCAGGTAGATGACGATCTCAACCTGGGCGGAGGCCTTACCAACCGTTACGTTCGTTTTGGGTGATGTATCGATATTAGGCTGAGTCTGTGGTTGCTGGCCGGGCTGTACTACCAGGAACCAGTAGCCCGCGGCGACTGCCAGCAGGGCAACAAGACTCGCGCTGATTATAAGTAAGCGTCGTTTCATAGTGCTCCCGCTAGTATACCATGGCCTACCCGAGGCGTAAATGACCCGGGCTTAGTCTGCTGTATATACCCTATATGGTGGGCGGTTTACTGGTTAAATACCAGCCACCATCGAGCCCGTGGTATACGTATAGTTGCAGGTTTGGATTAAGGAGCATGCGCTCATCGGCGGCGGCCTGAGCCTGGCGCTTGGTAGCAAAGCGCCGCTTATGCTGCGTGGTATGCATGGGTTGGTAGGGCTGGTGTGGTGCGTAGCGGTGTTTACGGGGCATAAAAGTTGTTGGAAAACGGTATCGTCCGTGGTATAGTACTAGTGTAACATGAGTGTGAGTAAAAAAGTACCGGGGCCACCGAGCCCTCAGGTCAGCGCTGTGCCGCTTATGGTGGGCACGTTTGTGGATGTCACCTGGCGTATGTTTGTGCCAGTACTGATGGGTACTCTCGCCGGGTGGCTGATTGATAAAGCCGCCCACACCCGCCCAGTGTTTATTCTTGGGGGTCTTGGGCTTGGCGTACTCGGCTCTTGTCTCTTAACGGTAAGGCTATATAAAAAGGTAATTCGTAGTATGCAGAGCGATCAGAATAGTAAGGAGCAACAATCATGACCTATGGGCTCGCCACAACATTTGCGGCCGCTAATTTACATATAGATATTAAGGCTGCGCCAGTCTTTCATATTGGCTCGTTCCCCGTCACGAACTCAATGCTGATGGGTATAGCCGGCTACGCACTCGTGATTATACTGTTCTTTGCGGTGCGCCGGGCGCTGGTAAAGGGTAAGAAGGGCTACCTTACCAGCCTAGTAGCATGGGTGTTTGAGATGCTTTACGGTACAGTGCGCCAGGTTATCCAGAATGATGCCATTGCAAAAAAGGTGGCGCCCCTATCAATCACGCTCTTTTTTGTGATTATCGTTAACTACTGGCTGGGTATTCTGCCAGGTGTTGGTACCATTACGGTGGATAGCCACGGTACACCACTGCTGCGCGGGCTGGTCGCCGATCTGAACGTTACCTTTGCCCTGGCTATTATTAGTATGGTTATGGCCCAGGTATATGCGGCCCGTGTGCATGGCTTTTTTGGTAACCTTGGCCGCTACTTCCGCAACCCATTTAAGGACCCAGCCGGTGCCTTTGAAGGCATTCTAGAGCTGATTGCGGAGTTTTCCCGCCTCCTCGCGCTTAGTCTGCGTTTGTTTGGTAACGTGTTTGCGGGCGAGGTGCTGCTGGTTGCTGTGGCCTATGTGGCGGCGTACTTTGCCTCTATTGCCATGCTGCCGTTTATGCTGTTTGAGCTGTTTATTGGTACCGTACAGGCCTACGTGTTCTTTATGCTGACGACGGTGTTTATTTCCCTGGGTACCGCGCACCATGACCACGGCGATAGCGCCGGCACACCCCCCTCTTCTTCTGATCACTCCCCTGCTGATACACAACTCGCTGCAGGCGGGTGAACAAGACGAGTATACTAACGTAACAGTAATTATAAGGAGATATTACAACAATGGAATCACTCGCATTTGGTATGACATACGCTATTTCGGCCGCAGCTGCTGCTTTTGGCGCTGGTATGGTTGGTATGGCTGCTATGAACGCTGCTGGCCGCAACCCAGAAAAGATCAACGAAATCCGCACCCTGATGATCCTTGGCATCGCTTTCATCGACGCCCTGGCTATCATCGGCTTTGTGGTTGCTATTCTGGTTAAAGTACTCTAAGGCGCGGGCTTTACGATTATGATGCAGACTATAACAACTGTTGCAGCCGCCCACGGCGAAAGTGCGGATTTGTTTGCGTCGCTTGGCATTGATTGGCGGATGCTTATCTTCCAGATTATTGCCTTTGCCCTGCTGCTGTGGGTGCTATCGAAGTTTGTCTTCCCGGTGATTGTCAAAGCAATTGATGAGCGCGAAGCCACGATTGCAAAAGGCCAACGTCTGGCAGAAGAAGCCGCCGAGCGTGCCAATACGGCCCAGGGTGAAATCGCTGCTATGATGGCCAAAGCCAAGCGTGATGCAGCCGAAATCATCAACGACGCTAAGGATCAGGCAACGCAACTCGCAGCAGATTCCGACAAGAAGGCTAAGGAGCGTGCCGAGCGTATCGTTGCCAGCGCGCACGATGATATTGCCCGCCAGATTGCTGATGCCAAGAAGGCCTTGCATAACGAAACGCTCGAGCTCGTGGCCCTAGCGACAGAGAAAGTTGCTGGCCAGGAGATCAGCAAGAAGCTTGATCAACAGGCAATTACCAAGGCAGTTGACGCAGCGGAGCGCTCATGAGCGGGCAGGTTTCGCGCCGCAAACTGGCTGAGCTGGTAGCCGACCGTTTATTGAGTGGTGATACGGATGTTATTACCCAGTTGGCTGCCTACTTGGTCGATACCCACCAAACCCGCCGCGTGGGTGTCCTGGTGCGCGATATCGAAACGGCCCTGGCCCGCCGTGGTATTGTGGTGGCAGATATCGCCAGTGCTCATGAACTGAGCCAAGCGATGAGCCAGCGCATCCGCCAGTTTGTGAGCCGGCACACGGGCGCAGCGCAGGTTGTACTACGGACTCACCATGACCCAGCACTACTGGGTGGTGTGCGTATTACTACGCCAACGGCTCAGCTTGATACCACGATTCAAACAAAATTGCAGCAATTACGAGCCGCAAAACAGTAACGATTAAGAAAGGAATGTATGGCTGAAATATCTGTAAGTGAACTTTCGGCTGATTTACGCAAAGCAATCGCGAACCTCGCCACCCACGAAGGCTTAGAAGAAGCTGGTATTGTGGTGCGTGTGGGCGACGGCGTGGCCTGGGTGCATGGGCTTACCAATGCCGGCTACAGCGAGGTGCTCGAGATTGAATCAGACAAAGGCACGATTGAGGCGTTCGCACTGAACCTGATGGAGGATGAAATCGGTGCGGTGCTCCTTGGTGATGAAAATTATGTAAAAGCAGGCGCAAAGGTGCGCCTAAAGGGCGAGCTGCTCACAGTCCCTGTGGGGCCAGAGCTGCTGGGCCGTGTGGTTGACCCACTTGGCCGCCCGCTTGATGGTGGCCCAGCTATTACCACCGCCCAGCGTGGCTTGGTGGAGCGCCCGGCAGTTGGCGTGATGGGCCGCAAGAGTGTGCACGAGCCATTGATGACCGGTATTATGAGCATCGATGCGATGTTCCCGATTGGCCGTGGCCAGCGCGAGCTGATCATTGGTGACCGCCAAACCGGTAAAACCGCCATTGCGATTGATACGATGATTAACCAGGCCCGCCAGGATAGCGGCGTGGTGAATGTGTACGTTGCCATTGGCCAGAAGCTCAGCAAGATTGCCCGCCTGGTAGAACGCCTGAAGGAAGAAGGCGTGATGGAGCAAACCATTGTGGTAGCAACCAGCCCAAGCGATGCTGCTTCCCTACTCTACCTGGCACCATACGCTGGTACTGCCATGGGTGAGTACTTCCGCGATAAGGGCGAGCACGCCTTGATGATCTACGACGACCTCACCAAGCATGCCGTCGCTTACCGCCAGATGAGCTTGCTGCTGCGTCGCCCACCAGGGCGCGAGGCGTACCCCGGTGATGTGTTCTACTTGCACAGTCGCCTGCTGGAGCGCAGCGCTAAATTAAGCGATGAGCTCGGTGCCGGTAGCCTGACAGCACTGCCAATTATCGAAACCCAAGCTGGTGATATTTCTGCCTACATTCCAACCAACGTGATTTCCATCACCGATGGTCAGATCTTTATGGAGACGGACCTCTTCTACCAGGGGATTCGCCCAGCCATTAGCGCCGGCCTCAGTGTGAGCCGCGTTGGTGGTGCCGCCCAAACCAAAGCTATTAAAGGCGTGAGCGGTAACCTTAAGCTTGGCCTGAGCCAGTTCCGCGAGCTCGCCAGCTTTGCCCAGTTTGGCAGTGATCTTGACCCAGAAACCAAAGCGCAGATTGAGCGTGGCCAACGCCTGACAGAGCTGCTGAAGCAGCCACAGTACCAGCCAATGAGCATTTGGCAGCAGGTTGCCAGCATTGTGGCGGTGACGTCGGGTGCCTTCGATACCGTGCCGGCTGCCAAGATTGGTGATGCTAAGCAGGCCTTGCTCGCCAAGCTGTGGAAGGATTACCAGCCGCAGATGCAGGAGCTCAACACCGGTGGTAAACCAAGCGATGAGCTAATGGATACCCTTGCCAGCGCTGCCCAAACCGTCGCCCGAGCGTACGAGGAGGCGTAAGGATGGCCTCGATCCGGCAGCTAAAATCGCGTATTCGCTCGGTTAAAAACACCAAGCAAATTACCCGCGCTATGGAGATGGTGGCGGCGAGCAAAATGCGCCGGGCCCAGGATGCAACCAAGGCAACCAGCCCCTATGCCCACGCTGCCAACGAGCTCCTCACCTACCTAGCCAGCCAGAACGTGACCGATACTCACCCCTACTTTATGCAGCGCCCGGTGGCTAAGCGCCTGTTTATCGTGATTGCCAGCGATAAGGGCCTTGCCGGTGCCTACAATAGTAATGTGCTGCGGCGCTTGACGCGCGAGCTGAAGGAAGACGCCGCTATGGGTATTGGGAGCACCATGCTGACGATTGGCCGGCGCGCGACCCGTTTTGCGGCCCGGCTAAAGGACGCCGAGATCATGGGTGCCTACGATGATATGTCGGACCGGCCCAGCGGGCACGAGCTGCGCACCATTGTTGATACGGCTACGAACGCCTTTACGCAGGGCCACGTGGATGCGGTGGATGTTATCTTCACTGAGTTCCATAATGCCGTCAAGCAAGAGGTGGTGGTAAAGCGTATTCTACCAGCTGGCTACACCTACACGCCAACCTGCGATTACGCCTGCGACGCCGCTTATGAGCCAAGCCCCCAGGTGGTACTGGATGCGGTGGCGTACCGGTTGATCGAATCACAAATTTACCAAACGCTGCTTGATGCCCGTGCTAGTGAGCACAGTATGCGTATGGTGGCTATGAAGAACGCAACCGATAACGCCAGTGATCTTGCGGATGACCTGACGCTGGAAATGAACAAAGCCCGCCAAGGTGCCATTACCCAAGAGCTGGCCGAAATTAGCGGCGGCGTGGAAGCCATGAATAACTAAGGAGACTTTAATGACAAAGCAAGAACAATCTGGAACAATCATTCAGGTCGTTGGTGTGGTGGTAGATGTGGAGTTTACCAGTGGGGATCTACCCGCGATTCACGATGCCCTACATGCCCCGAACCACACAACCACGAGCGACCAAACCGTAACGCTTGAGGTAGCCCAGCACCTGGACGAGCACACGGTGCGCACCATTGCGCTCAGTAGTACCGACGGCCTGAAGCGCGGTGGTACTGTTATCGCAACCGGTGGCCCAATTCGCGTGCCAGTTGGTGAGCCAACCCTGGGCCGCATGTTTAACGTGGTTGGTGAGCCAATCGACGACAAGCCAGCGCCCAAGGCTGATACCGCCCCGATTCACCGGGCAGCCCCGCCACTGGCAGAGCAGTCTAATAAGACCGAGATCCTCGAAACTGGTATTAAGGTGGTTGACCTAATCGCCCCACTCGCCAAGGGTGGTAAGGCTGGCCTGTTTGCCGGTGCCGGTGTGGGTAAAACCGTGCTAATTACCGAGCTAATCAATAACATCGCCAAATTCCACAGTGGTAACAGTGTGTTTGCCGGCGTGGGTGAACGCACCCGCGAAGGTAACGACCTCTACTACGAAATGGAAGAAGCCGGCGTGCTGGATAAAACCAGCCTAGTGTTTGGCCAAATGAACGAACCGCCGGGGGCCCGCCTGCGAGTGGCACTATCAGGCCTGGCCATGGCGGAAACTTTCCGCGATGAAGGCAAGGACGTGCTGCTGTTTATCGATAATATCTACCGCTATACGCAGGCTGGCGCGGAGGTATCTGCCCTGCTTGGCCGCCTGCCAAGTGCGGTGGGCTACCAGCCGAACCTGCAGCAAGAGATGGGTGCCCTGCAAGAGCGTATCACTAGCACCAAGAAGGGCTCGATTACCTCGGTGCAGGCTGTCTATGTGCCAGCCGACGACCTAACCGACCCAGCGCCGGCTACCACCTTCGCCCACCTGGACGCGACCATTGTGATGAACCGCGCACTAACGGAAATCGGTATCTATCCAGCGGTGGACGTGCTCGATAGCACCAGCTCCAGCCTGGACCCAGAGGTGGTTGGCGAGGAGCACTACCAAGTTGCCCGCGAGGCTCAGCGTATCCTGCAGCAGTACAAGGATCTGCAAGATATCATCGCTATCCTGGGTATGGAAGAGCTCAGCGACGAGCAGAAGCAGGTCGTCAACCGTGCCCGCCGCTTGCAGCGTTTCTTTGCCCAGCCATTCCACGTGGCCGAGAAGTTTACTGGCAACCCTGGTGTGTATATCCCACTCGAAGACACCATCCGTGATGCCAAGGATATCCTGGCCGGCAAGTACGACGATAAGCCCGAGAGCTGGTTCTACATGGTAAATGGCTCGCTCAGCGCTAAGGCTGCTGCCGAAAAGGAATAAGCGTATGATGGACTTTCGCTTAGTAACAATGGCTGGGGTCAAGGTGAACGAGCGGGTGTATTCCGTCACGCTCCCTACCATTACGGGCGAGATTTCTGTCTTTCCCAGCCACGAACCGCTGGTTACTATTGCCAAAAACGGGGTAATTACGGTACGATTTAATAAGGATGATGACGACACCAAGCTAGAATACTTTGCTATTTCTGGCGGGGTGGTCGAAATCAACCAGCGCAGTATTAAGGTGCTGGTGGACGAAGCCGACCATAGCGACGACATCATCGAGGCCGAAAGCAAGGCTGCGCTGGAGCGCGCTCTTGCCATGCAGGCCGAAGCTACCAGCCAGGTTGAGCTCGATAAGGCTCACCAGTTGGTAGACCGCCACGCTGTGCGCCTAAAAGTCGCCGACTTAAAGCGCCGCCGCCATCGCCAGTAGCGTTGGTACAGCCCCACCGCTGCCTTCTGTTCTTTAACCATGCGTTTGGCTCGCCCAATTCGCCGTGCATCACAAACATCCTACCCACCTAGCAGGCCGTGGCTGGCCTGTTAGCAGGTAGGATGGCACAGGCTAGAGTTCGGGCTTATGTATTTATATTCGGCCGGTGGCGCGGCCATCACAAGAGCCACCATGGTAACAAACGGCAACTGAACAGACGGGGCATGACGGAGCCAACCACAGGCTACCCGGCACGTGCGAACGGCTACCACTAAGCCGCAGCAACTGCACGCGTGGTACACACACTATATTGCTGGAACTATAACCAGCTGGCAGGTAGTATAGGCAGGCCACCTATAGTGCCGGCCTGGCCTGGTGTAGTTCGCGCACAAACATATGAGCGTGTCGCCGCCGGCGACCTGGTGCCACTGCCGCCGCTGTATATGGCCATGCTAGCAGCCATCATACTACAGCGTTGGTGCACCACTCACCTGCTTATGTAACAGCACTCACTTCCGCAGCCTATTTAGGGGGCTGCGGTTTTGAGTTTAAAAAGAAAGACCCCCATACTGGCTGCATGGGGGGGTGCAGGAGTTACTCACGGCAGTCTACCGGCAAGCGGTAGACGGTGGGCATCTCCTGCCCGGGCATGACAATCGCGACGTTATATTGCCGCTTGTTGTCAACCCGAATGTGCTTATAGATGGGAGCACCCTCCTGGTAATGCTCCCTCCTCATTAATTCTACTCCCTCGGCGGAGGACCCAAGGGGTGTAGCGGTGATCGAATAATCACCGCTGGCCGGGGCGGTGCCCCAAGCCCGTAGCCAGGCAAAGACCTGGCCTGTCTCCTCATTGGTGGTGCAAAACTGCCACACGGCAGTCTTGTCCACGCCAACCTTTTTGCCGCTATCGCCCTGGGGGCGCAGTGGTTCCACCACTCCATCCGGGCCCGGTGTGGGCTGCGGTGGAGCGGGGTTAGCGGTGGCGGCCACCGGGGTGGTGGTAGCCACCGCTGTGGTCGTGGCAGGGGGCTCGGCCGGGGCTGGCTGGCCCCCAGTGGCGATCCCCAGGGCCGCCAGGATGGCAGCTAGCCAGGTTGTAAAGTCCATAGGCTTCTCCTAAGCCTCGTGTGCGTTGCCCCACCCGGCTGGTGGGCGCACATAGATATTATACCATAAAAAGCCCCCTTGCTGGCTGCAAGGGGGGGTGGATGCCATGATGCTACGTGCCGCAATTCGGCGTATGTAGTTTCATGGTATCCTGCGTTAACGATGACGCGGCTTGGTTACCGCCCCCTGTCCGTGTGATAGTACGGATATGGACGTCGAGGTCCAGGTTTTGGGGGACCTGCAGGTCGGTCACCTGCAAGCGACCATCTGGCGATGGCCGTCCTTCGAAGATCACACGGGGCTCAACGAAAACCTCGTTGTTCCCCGTCGACTCAGCGACTGACAGCTGAACGGTAGTACCGCCAGCTTCAGTGGGGTCGGCCGCCTGGCCATCGACGTGCAGAGCTGCCCGCCCTGGTCGACGGCAGAAGGCTCTGATGGAGCCTTCTTCCCCAAGCTTGGGGGTGCTGGCAGTAGCCACCTTGTGGGTGGCGCGGGGGGAGCTAGACAGCTCACTGCTGCCAAGCGCTCCGGCCGGGGTGGCCAGGCTTACTACCGCCAAGGCGGTAGCAACGGTAGCGACGGACATACGTGTGGTGAAGGCGTTCATAACCTCCACCTCCTTCCTTACGAGAAGATGAACAAGGTGCAAAGCGCTCGGGTGTATGCATACAACATAACGCACCATCCCAAGCACTTCCCCTATATTATCATAAAAATGCCTATATGTACAGTTTATGCTATAAATTTAAAACCCCCAGCCGGCACACACCATAGTGCATGCCAGCCGAGGGGGGCGACTAACTGCAGCAAGGCTTAGCCAACCTTACTACAGTCAATCGCTTGGAAGGGGAGTTTGACCGTTCCGTGGTTGATCACGAGCCGGTAAATCCCCTCCCGGTTCTCTGCCCCTTTGTGATAGAGTTTGAACTCTATCGCTTGGGGGTCTTGCCCGGCCGCCGCGTTGGTTACCGGGGTTTCCGGCTCCACACGGCGGTTGATGGCAGTTTCACTCTCCCCCTTGGGTGAGAGGCGGTCCAGGGTCACAGAAACATAAGAATCTGGGACCGCCACGACCTGTAGTTTTACGAAGGCCGCCCCGTCGCGGCAGACGACGGGGATGCCGTCATACTCCGCAGCAGCCGTGGGGTATTGCCACCCCTTCGGCGCTGCAGAGACGACCTTTCGGGTTTCCTGGGAGACACGCCAATCTGGCGTTTTCTCCCAGCTCCACCCGATTGGGCGAATAAAGAACACGTCTTCATCCTGCCCAAGTTTTTCGCCGGAAACCTTAACGTAAGGTTTCCCGGCTTTAAATCCCTCCTCCGAGGGGCTCGGGGGAAGTGGATAGTGCGTATCGGCAGCGGGTGCTGCCGACGCCGACGCCACCGGGGTGGTGGCGTCGACCTTGGAGCTGCCACTGGCAGAGGAGTGAACCCCCCCGCCAGCAGCAAGCCCAGCAACGATGGCTACCAGCAGCGGCGCCTTGAGCGCCGCAATAATGCTGGCGAACCATGCCGCCAAGCCGTGAGAAACAGTTGGAGCAGCCATAGTGGCCACCCCCTTTCTATTCGTAGGTGCTGTACGTGGAGCCCTACCCGGCATGGTAGGCGTACTAACTATAGTATAGCATAAAACACCAGCTTAGCTAGTGTAAGGAAAGACCCCCGCGAGCGTGGCGGCTGCGGGGGCAAAGGGTAACTCACCTACCTTTCGGTTATCTTTTGCATTGGCGTGCAGATGTACAGCGCCTCTACTGTTGAGAGGGCCACGGTGCCATCGGCCGAATAGATCTTGAATACTATTCGGTCGCTATTGGGCGGGGTTGGGTCGAACTGGCGGCTAAAGTCGACAATGTCGCCGTACTTGAGCTCGCGTGTTGAAAACTCGAAGCCCTCGTTTTCGTACATCAGGTTGTACGTACCTGGCTCGCCTTCGTAGCGCCCATAGACGCGTGCGGTGCGGGCTTGGCAGTCCACAGTGAGGCTGCCGACACTGCCAAGCCGCGGTACGTTAACCGCTGGCGGTTGCGGAGTTGGCTCTGGCTCCACACTCGGGGGTGTGCTTGGCGCTGGTGCCGGGGCACTGCTAGTCGGTGTGGATGGCTCAGGCTGCTGGGCCGGTGAGCTCGGTTCTGGCTGCGGGGTGCTGCTGGGCTCAGTGCTTGGCTGGGCACTGGGCGGCGGCGTAACCGCAGTGGTGCTGGTCGTGGTGCTTGGTTTGGGTGCCGGCTGTGGCGGCGGCGTGACGCCACCAAACAAGTACCCTACGATGGCCACGATGGCCAGGGCAGCACCGGTTATGAATTTGAACAGTGGGGCGAACATAGTCCGCCTCCTTTCTGACTCGAGGATGTGCGTTGATCCACCGGCGGTGGCGCACCGCACCATTATACCATAAGCGTTATACAGGGCAAGAGCTTTTGTGGCTGGCGTGTACGGAGGACCGGGCACTACCTGTACGATACGGCCGTGCAAGTGGTGCGGCACAAGGGTAAGCCCCACGCGTGTGGCGTATGCGTGGGGGTGGGATGATTACGTTTTACAGACGGAGGTCAATACCTGAGCCTCCTTTATGTTTAGTTCGCGGGCGGTTCTGATATGCACCCACTTACCGCTTGGCACGACCCAGGCCATGCCAAAGCTGTCGTCAGTGATGTCATAGCCGGCGCTAAAGCCGTCCTCATCAAAGCTACCGTCCTTATTGGCGACGTCAATATCAACCACAACTCGGTTGTAGTTGTTGCTAGCCGTAAAGCCGGTTGTCTCCAACCGCATGACAGTGTTCTCACCCTCGCAGCGGAACTGGAGGGTGGGCTCATCGCCCGAGATGATATCGCTTGCGTCGCGAACGTCCCCGCCGGTGGCATTGACGGGTTGCGCCAGAGCGTAGAAGTCACCGTACCATTCGGTAACTTTAAACTCCTTAGCGCACGCTGCCGTGCTTATAGCAAGGCAGATGCCTACTATCAAGGCAACGGCGGCCTTGGTAGCGGAACGAGCAGTGGTCGTGGTGTGAGTAGCCATAATGGCCACCTCCTTGTGTAGTTGCGGTGCAACGGGCCTGCCCCGCTGCGTACCCCTAGTATACTACAAGCCGGCCGCGGCAAGTAATGCTCGTGCTTGTGCGGTGCTAGTAGTGGCCATCAGCTGAGTACGGAGCTCCTTGGCGCCGGCAAAGCCAGTCAGGTAGATTTTATAAAAACGCTTGAGGGTTTCGTACGGGCGGCCTAGCTGGGGTTGCCAGTGGTCAAAGAGATCAAGCTGGTAACGGAGTAGGCTTACTAGCTCGGCCTGGCGCTTAGCTGGCTCTGGCGGCACTGGGCGAAAGCAGAACGGGTCGGCAAACACGCCGCGGCCGATCATAATCCCATCAACCCCTGGGTGCTCGGCTGCAAGCTGCAGGCCGTGGGCGCGCCCGGTAATATCGCCGTTGATGGTCAGTAGGGTGTGCGGCGCAATTGTATCGCGCAGGGCCACAATGCTGCTAATAAGCTCGTAGTGGGCTGGGACTTTGCTCATTTCCTTTTTGGTGCGTAGGTGGATGGTAAGGTTGGCGATATCCTGGCTCAGCAGCGTCGTCAGCCACGGCTGCCACTCATCCACCCGGCTGTAGCCAAGGCGGGTTTTAACGCTGACTGGTAGGCCGGCTGTTTTGGCCGCCGCAATAGAAGCAACTGCCAGCTGCGGCTGGCGAATCAGCGCCGCCCCACCACTCTTGATAGCGCTCTTGGCTGGGCAGCCCATATTAATATCGATACCAGCAAACCCAAGGCGAGCGCAGTGGGCGGCAAACTGCTGCATATCGCCCGGCTCCCCACCCCAAATTTGGGCAATCAGCGGCTGGGGGCTGGCAACGCGTACCAGGCGGCCAGCAATGGCTTTATTGCCAGCGTGCACCCAGCCGGTGGCATTGGCAAACTCGGTGAAGAAGAGTTCTGGCGGGCCAGCCCGGCGCACCACCTGGCGAAAGACAACATCCGTCACGGCCTCCATAGGGGCCAAGGCAAAGAACGGGCGCGGTAAGGTATCCCAAAAAGTCATTGCCCTATTATACCACGGTGGGTTGTGTGCTATACCCAGGTGGTGACTATGGTAGTATCAATGCTATATGGCCCCGCACGCTACAGCTAGGGCAAAAGAAACCCCCCGCCGGTATTTGGCGGGGGTGCCGAAATTAAAATCTGAAACTAGGCCTCCTATTCACTGCTATATCTTTGTTTATGACGCTACGCATGTTGTACTTGTAGGCCTCAGCGACCATCCGCACCTCTTCGGGGGTGCGTGCCCCCGCGGGTTTATTAGCAGCAGCTTCAAAATCGGCAAGATTTCTTCCCATTTTTCTCACCTTTCGGCTCGGGGCACCCTACTACTGTAGCAAGGTACCAATGTACGATACACACCCGGTTGGCGCGTGCATGGCTGTAGTATACCATATAGTAAAGCTATGGGGAATACTCCCCTACGGTGCTTATGCATGTCGCAGTAGGCGGGTTGTGGCGCCCCCTATTATACCCCGCTAAATACGCCCGGCCCGTAGGTCGTCTTCGAAGGCTAGGACGCCCTGGTAGTCTGGCGAATAGCTGCTGGTATCAGGGAAATCAAGCGCCTGGATATGCCACCAAATTGCGCTAAGCAGTGCATCAAAATCATCCAGCTCGCTCTGAGTGACCTGGCCCAGTTCGAGGCTGGTAATATCGCCGGCCTTGGTGGGCTCGATAAACTGCAGCTCGCCGCCAGCAAAGTGGTAGTGGCGCCAGTGCTGGGCTGTACTAGCAAGTAGCCGGTAAAAGAGCAGCTGCTGGCGGTAGGTGTGGGCCTGGATTTTGTGGTAATCCGTGCTGGGGCGCCAACTGCTAAGTGGCGCGCTGGTTTTGTAATCAATAACCCGGATGGTTTTGGCTGTTTCATCCACCGTGGCGACATCAACCTTACCCGTGAGCGCAACGGGCCCAAGCTGGGCCTGCTGGCGGGCAAAGCTAAGCTCGGCTTGCTGGTTGGGCGTAAAGCTCGCCTGCGCGTGCGCTAAGAAGGCCGTCAGTGCCTCAACACCCTTATGGCGAAAGTGGGCCTGCTCCTGCTGGGTGAGCTGCTGCCGGGCTAGCTGCTTGGTGAAGGTACTGATGATAGCGTTCGCCGGTGGTGGTGTGCCATGGGCGCGGGTGTGATCGTGGGCAAATTGGAGTGCAGCGTGAATGGCAGTACCATAGCCAGCGTGTGGGCTAGTAGCGGCTGGCATATGCAGCAAGTGGCGCAGCAAAAAGGCCTGCGGGCCGCCGCGAGCCACGTTAATAAAGGCATTAACATGGGTTGCGCTTAGGCGGTACTGAGCCAGCGCGCCGGCCAGGTACTGCTGCATGGTGGCGTGGGGCAAGCCAAGGAGTGGGCTGTACCACTCGGTGGTGGTGGTGTGCTGTAGGGCCGGGCCGTCTATATCAGGTACAGCGTGGGTGGCTACGTGTATGGCTGGGGCCGCAGCCAGGAAGTCTGCCGTGGCAAGCTCCTTGCCGCTATCGGCTTGCTCTGCCTGGGTAATATACAGCTGCTGCCGGGCACGAGTCATCCCCACAAAGAACAGGCGCAGGCGTTCCTCGGCCGAATTGGTACTGCGGCGCAGGCGCAAATTAGGCGGGTAGCTAATGGTAGGGGCAGGGCTGCGCACGCGGCTCCCCCACGTGGTGTTGGTGGCATCCAGTAGGTAAACGGTATCGAACTCTAGGCCCTTACTGGCGTGGGCGCTCATCAGGCGGATGCTGGTGGCTTCATCACCTAGTTGCTGCTGGCTGGTAATGCTGGTGCCGCTGGCCGTGCACTGGTCGATAAATTCTAGCATGTCACCTAGGCGAGGCTGGGACTGGTGCGGCTGATGCTCGCGTAGGGCCGCGCGGATAGCATTCAGGTTTTGAATATGGGCTAGATAACGCTGATTGCTGGCTGCTAAAAAGTAGCCAGCCAGTGGCGAGCTGTAGGTGCCTGGCTCCCCGGCTGTGGCTGAGTCTGGCGATGAGTGTGTGGCATGAGGCGCAGCATCGACGCTGGTAGCAGGCCGCGGCATAGTGGTTCCCACCAGGGTATCCAGCATGCGCTCGAGCGGCGTAACCAGGCTGGCCTGCACGCAGCTAAGCAGCCACTGCGCCAGGGGCTGGGTGGCTGGTATTGCCTGCATAACTTCGAGCCACAACTGGCGCTTGCGGTAGGCTGCCAGGCTCACCTGCCACAGGGTAGTTGGTGCAATACCCCAGGCTGGGTGCGCTAGGAGTTCGGGCAGCAGAGCGTTGGCGTTATCGTGCTCCCCCCGAGCCAGCAGCAGCACGACCCGAGCCAGTAGCACTAGCTGGGTAACCAGGGGGTCCTCTAGCACATTATCGCGCTGCTGGTAACTAACGGGTATACCCTGCTGGGCCAGGTACGGCAAAAGCGCAATGAGGTCCGCGTGGCGCCGGCCAAGTACCGCGATTTCGTGGGCCGGTGCTCCCGCCGCAAGCTTGGCGGCAATACTCTGGGCGACCCAGGCGCGCTCGGCAGCTTGGGTGGGCAGGGTGACGCGCTCGGCGGTGCTCCCGCTACGGGGCTGAGCATGGGCCGTGAGGGTTTTATCGAGCTGCGGCAGATGGGCCTCCAGCCGCTCCGTTCCCTGAGTAATGACCTGCCGGGCCGGGGTTAAAATTGCCTCCACGCTACGGTAGTTATCGGTCAGGGTGATGAGCTCTGCACTCGGGTAATGCTCCATAAACTGCAAAATATTACCGACATCTGCCCCCTGGAACCCATAAATTGCTTGGTCGTCATCCCCCACTACCAGCAGGTTCGGGTTGCCTTCGTGGACGGGGCTACTAGTCAGGATATCCAAAAGGCGCATTTGCGCGAGGTTGGTATCCTGGAACTCATCCACCATGATGTACTGGTAGGTTTCTTGCAGTTCGTAGGCTAGTTCTGGGTGGGTGCTGGCAGCGTGGATAACCTGGCCAATCATATCATCAAAATCGTATAGCTCGGCGGCCTGGAGCATGGCCTGGTAGCGCTGGTATATCGTCACCAGGGCATGGAGCCGCGGTTGCTGCTGGCGGGCTTTGAGCACCAAGTTGCCACGGGCGTCTTTGGTGAGCCATTGGTTCTTCCAGGCGGTGAGCGGTGGCGTGGTTTTGGCGTGAGCACGGGCCTCGGCACAGGTGCGCTCCAGGCTACGCAGTAGTACGCTACTCAGGCGTGGCACGCCAGCAACCGGGGTGGGCTCCTGGATATGGTGTAGCTGCTGGGCGGCGTCTTCCAGCGCAGTTAGGGTGGCCTTACTAACGCGGCTGCCGTAGGCTGCTACCAGCAGCGGTTCGGCGGCGTCTATGACCTGCTGGTTGGCTGCCAGGATGTCTTGGAGCTCACTGGCGCTCAGGCCGGCACGCTTAATATCCGATAGTGAACTCAGAATGCCTTTGGTCGTTGTAAAGCGGCCATTCATAATAGTTTTGAGCGGGTTGCTGGGTGGTAGATCATGCAGGATATCCGTCACGATACGGTGCCGGGTCAGGTCATCCGCTGGGCTAAACTCCGCACCGTGGTAAAAGTACTGCCGGTAGCGGCTCATGATTTCGCTACCAAAGGCGTGGAAGGTATAAATACTCACATTGTAGGCGTCGCGGCCGATGATGCTGGCCAGGCGTTTTTGCATCGCTATAGAGCCACTTTCGGTAAACGTCAGGCATAAGATGGTTTCGGGCAGGGCATCCGTCTGGCGCAGGATGTGGGCAGCCCGCATGCTGAGGAGCTCGGTCTTGCCCGTACCCGGCCCCGCTACCACCATGACGGGGCCATCGATATGATCCACGGCGCGGCGTTGGTTGGGGTTGAGGTTAGCGTAGCGATGTGTAAAATCCATACCACCATTGTAGCAGCTCCCAGGCTGCGCACGGCATGACTATAGCGCCTGCTAGCCGGTGGCTCAGCCCATAAGCAGTATGGTATAATAAACCTATATGCAGGCAAAACAAACAACAAACCTGGCTATTACCAATACTGCCAAGCGCTACTTTGGCATTACCGTGCAGGTGCGCCAGATGATTGGCGAGGCACTCCCTATTAGCCATACTGGTACCGCCTATGTGTTTTTGAGCCATAAAAAGCAGCTCTACGCCCTGATTCAGGCTCAATCTAATTACACCTTGGGCGACGTTAAGCGCATCATTACTCGCATGGGTCTGAAGGCCGAGCACTACCTGCCGCCGGCTGCGCAGCCGAGCTACTTTGATGATTTTGCCGCCGAGCGGTTCCGCGAAACCTACCCTGGCCGCACGCCCCACACCGAGGACGACCTGCGCTTTTTTAAAACCCTTGCGCCCTATAATCCAGCTCTGGTGGCCATTAGCGAGGTTAAGCACGGCGAGATTAAGCAGTTCGACGCCTCCTCCCCCAGTCAGTGGCGCCCGGCCGCAACCTTTATGTACCGGCGCATGCCAACCAGCTAGTTGGTACTCTTAGGCTACGCTTTTCTATCAAGCACGACCACGTGCTCTATATGGGGCGTACGGGGGAAGAAATTGAACCCTTGGTGGGCACGAATGCCATAGCCAGTTGCCAGGAGCGCGACATCGCGGGCCTGGGTAACCGGGTTGCAGCTCAGGTAGACAATCCGTGGTGGCTGGGTGGCGAGTAGCCGTTCGATCACGGCTGTGTGTAGGCCGGCCCGGGGTGGATCCACAATGATTGTTTTGCCAGGCTGAATATAATCAAGCGCTTGCTCGCTAGCAGCCAGCACGGCGGTTGCACTGCCCTGCCGGCCAAGCTCGGTAATGGTGGCGTTCATTTGCTGCACAGCAGCCGGGTTGAGCTCAATCAGCGTGACGTCATCACCGCCAATCGTCAGGCCAATGCTCCCTACACCGGCGTACATGTCAACCACTGGTGCGCCTGGCTCGGCCACCCATGGCTGCATGTAGCGCAGGGCTTGTTCGTAGAGGGGCACATTAACCTGGAAGAAGCCATGATTGGTGTAGCAAAAAGGAACGCCAAGAATAGTATCGGTCAGGGTGCAGGTACCCCAGGATTGCAGTTGTGTGGTCAGGACGCTGGCTGGGCTTTTGGGGTTAGAATAGATAAGCTCAAACCCGGCTGCACCAGTTGCGCGTAGTTCGGCTGGGGTAAAGGCCGGGAAATCCTCTTCCTTAACATACAAGCCAGCCGTGACGCGCCCGGCTTGGTCGCAGCGCAGCAGTACGGTTTTGAGCGCCCGTGCTTCAACTCCCCGCTGGCGGAGAACATCGCGCACCTGGCGGGCTACGCGGTTGATGTCAGCCCGTGCCAGGCTGGTGCCATCCACCGGCACCTTGCCCTTGCCACCCCGCTTAAAAAAGGCCAGATCCAGTTGGTTCTTGTCGGTATCCCACCACCAGCTAAATTCTACCTTGTTGCGGTATTCGTATATCTGCCCATCTGTCTGCACGGTGATTGGGTCTGGCAGTACAATATTGTGGAGCTCAAAGGCTTCTTCAATCAAGGCGGCTTTGTAGTGGCTTTCGCGCTCGGGGGCCATAATTTGCCACGGACTGGTGCTGAGGTAGCTTGCTGCATCCCGCGGTGCGGTGCGTTCTGGGCTTGAGGTGGTAATATCAATCGCAATGCCTTCTGCGTAGCTTGACTTGCGCCTGGTCTGCTGAATAGTCGCGACTTCGCCGGGTAGAGCGCCCCAGGCAAATATCTTTTTACCACTTGGCAGTGTGCCAATGGCTTGGCCACCACCAACCAAGCTGGTGAGGTGAATATCGTGGTGCAGAACGGGTCGTTTCATGCTGTTTATTATAGCATTCAGCGCGGGGCGTTGCCTGGTTGACTTTTTAACATAATTATGATACCATGTAACAATACGTTTGCAAGCACGTCAAGCGGCTATGTATGCAATAAATTTAGCTAAAAATGCGGAGAATAAACGAACAATGACAACAGCCCATGCCCCAGAAGCGCCAGCAGCAAAACCAAGCCTTGATGAGTCGATTAAGACCCTACGCAGCGAACTAGCCACCAGCCCGCAGGATGACCAAGCCTACTACGACGAGCGCTTTAACGCTCTGGTAGAAGAGCATGGCCTGAGCGCTGATTTGTGCCTGGCGTTCGCAGGTGTAGAGCGTGATTTTCGCTCGCCTGGTAGCCTCGCTGCAAAGCTACAGCAGGATCTTGCCCCCCTGCCCCCAGCAGAATCAGCCCCTGCGAGTGCCCGCCGCCGTATGCGCGCCATGGGCCGGGCAGCTCTGAACAAAATTGGCCTGATGGGCCAGAGCTTGCAGCGCACGGTGCAATCTGTGCGCGAGCAGTACACCACCAAGGGCAGGCACGAAAAGCCAGCCAGCCATAAACTACGCCTTAAGTTTGCTGGCGCTGTCATGGGCCTAATGGGCGTTGGTGCAGCTGCGACTGGCCTCGGTGGGAGCCACGAGCTACCACGCCAGGAGCATAGCTACAGTGCCGAGCAAGCAAGCGATGACACCACAGCGCATGGTGGCCCAATTGAGCTTGCTAGCCACAAAGTGCTGATTGGTGGTATGGGCGATAAGACTGGCCAGTTCCTGCGCTCGGTGATGGCCGCTGGTGGCGAAAATATGGCCGGCGCTAGCTTGGTAGAATACCCAGCCTCGGCCGCACCAATTGGTGGTGTCGATACCTTTGACCAGTCTGTTACCAAGGGTTCAGAAGCAGCTTATAATGTCATCCAGGCTGAGCGTGCTGCCGGTAACCCCGTCGACATTAGCGCCTATTCCCAGGGTACGGTGGTGCTGCAGCGAACGCTAGAACGCCTGCGCCAAGAGAACGGCGGTAACTTACCGCCAGATGTGCATGCTACCTATTTTGCAAGCCCAAACACGCCGCACACAGGGCTGTATAATGCTGGTTTATTTCAGGCGGCTAAGCCAGTGCTCGGCCCGCTTGGTGCCCAGAAGGAGCTAGAAGATTATCCACTGCAGCCAGGCACAGCTACCGCGGCTATGACGACTGATGTGGTGGCCAATAGTGCCAATCGCCCCCTTACCACGCAGCTAAGTTTGGCACTTGGCTATGCCTTTGGCGATGGCCACGCTAAGCCAAGCCAGGCAGATATTGCCGATACGACTCGCACCACGACGCGCCAGATTGATGGCGTTACCGTGCATTCCGTCAAGCCTGTTGGTACCCAAACAGCTGCCCTGCGCGCCGCCGAGCAGCATGGTATGCTGGTGACCCCAACGGCCGATAAATTTGGCCAAGCCCTTGCCCCACAGGGTGATGTCGGTGGCGAGAACCCTGGTGTTAATATGGATGAAGTCGTCAAAACTGGTGCCCAGCTGATCGACGAGACGGCTCAGTTCCACGGTATGGCTAACCCGCACCTGGCGGAGGCAGCTGCTAATGTGCAGGGCCTCGGCCAGATTGGCCAGGGCGAAGTCAATATTGACGCCAGCCAGGGCGGTGGCGAACCAGCTCAGGATATCGCTAGCCAGGTAGTGGCCGGTATTAATCAAGCTAGCGGGGCCGTGCAAGCTGCCCAGGGCGAGGCAGTTGGCAGTAGCGAGCAAGTGTACGCTGCCAGTGATATCGCCAGCCAAGTGCAGGCCGCCGGTGAGCAGTTCCAAGCAGCGAGCGAGCAAGTTCAGCAGCAGGTTGATGCCTTTATCGGCGCGCAGGCCCCGCAGGGTGACTACTACCAGGCCCCTGCTGCCGCACCGGTGCAGGAAGCCCCAGCGCCTGTTATTGCCCCAATTGAAGTGCCGCAGGAATTCGCTGGCCAGGTTCCGCAAGAGGCCCAGAATGCAGTCAATGCGGCTAACCAAGCGATTAACGATATTAATAACGCAGCCGCTAACTTCCAGATTCCGCGCTTGTAGCCCCTCCATTGCTCCGCGTACCATACAACCCCCGCTTACAAATGACCGAGCGGGGGTTTATGGTGCCCGGCCTGGCAGTGGTATACTAAAGGCATATGCAGGGGAATGAATTAAACCAGGGTGCACAAGAGCCGGATTGGATAGCGGGCGACCCTTACCTGGCGCCGTATCGGGGTCAGCTTGCTGAGCGGAGCCAGCGGCTCCAGGCAGAGCGGCAGCGGCTTGTGGGGGGCACTACTCTGCCGGAGTTTGCCAGTGCTTACCACTCCTATGGCCTGCATACGACGGCTGATGGCTGGGTGCTGCGGGAGTGGGCGCCAGCTGCAACGGCCATCTACCTGGTGTGTGATGCTAATGATTGGCGTGATGATGAGCGCTACCAGTTCCACCCCGTTCGCGGTCGTGATAGCGGCGACTGGGAGCTGACCATCCCCGCCCAGGCGCTGCATCATGGCAGTAGCTACCGCTTGCATGTACACTGGCCAGGTGGTAGTGGCTACCGTATTCCGGCTTATGCTAGTTATGTAGTGCAGGACCCATCCACCGATAGCTTTGATGCCCGCGTCTACCAACCGCCCCGCCCCTACCAGTGGCGCCACACCCGCCCGCCCGCCCGTAGGGGCGACGAACCCCTCCGTATTTACGAGGCCCACGTTGGTATGAGCACTGCCGCGCCCACGGTTGCAAGCTACCAGGATTTTACTAACCTGCTGCCACGCATTGCTGGCCTCGGCTACAATGCCATCCAGCTGATGGCCATTGCTGAGCACCCGTACTACGCTAGCTTTGGCTACCAGGTAAGTAACTTTTTTGCACCGAGCTCGCGCTTTGGCACGCCAGATGACCTGCGGGCCTTGATTGACGCGGCCCATGGCCACGGCTTGCTAGTGATTATGGACCTGGTGCATTCCCATGCTAGCAAAAACCCGACCGAAGGCTTGGTAGGTATAGCTGGCCAGCAGGCGCAGTACTTTTACCCTGGCAGTAAGGGCCGCCACCCGCAGTGGGATTCGCGCTGCTTTGACTACACGCAGCCAAAGGTGCTGGAGTTTTTGCTAAGCAATTGCCGCTACTGGTTGGAGGAGTTCCAGTTTGATGGCTTCCGCTTTGATGGTGTGACGAGTATGCTATACGACCACCACGGCCTGGGCAAGGATTTTACCAGCTATAGCGACTACTTTGGCCCGCACACTCACCAAGCGGCGCTCACCTATCTAGCGCTGGCCAACCAGCTGATTCACCAAGTGCTGCCTGGGGCTATCACCATTGCCGAAGATACCAGCGGCATGCCGGGGCTGGCTGCACCAGTTGAGGAGCCTGGTGGGATTGGGTTTGATTACCGCCTGAGCATGGGGGTGCCGGATATGTGGATTCGCTTGCTTGAGGAAGTGCCCGATGAAGCCTGGCCGCTGGGCGATATACTGCACCAGCTGACTCAGCACCGGGTAGAAGAACGCACCATTAGCTACGCCGAAAGCCACGACCAAGCCTTGGTAGGTGATAAAACAATTAGCTTTCGGCTAATGGGTAGCCTAATGTATACCCATATGCACACCAGTATGCACCACCCGCGTATTGAGCGGGGTTTGGCGCTGCATACAATCATCCGTTTGCTAACAGCCAGCACCAACCACGGCGGCACCCTAACCTTTATGGGTAATGAATTTGGCCACCCGGAGTGGATTGATTTCCCGCGCCAGGGTAATGATTGGTCCTACCACTACGCCCGCCGGCAGTGGCACTTGGCAGATGATGATGAGCTATACTACGCCGCCTTGCAGCGGTTCGAGCAGCGGATGAACGCCTGGCTTGCCCAGCTACCGCCAGATACGCCCATCACCCACCAGGCAGTAAACCAAGCCGACGGCACCATAAGCTACCAGCGCGGGCCGTATCTGCTGGCGTATAATCTATCGCCGCAGCAGTCGCTGGTTGGCTACAGTGTCCCGGCACGCCCTGGGCAGTACCAGGTGGTTTTTAGTACCGATGACGAAGCGTTTGCGGGGCAGCAACGCATCAGCCACACAGTAACCCACCATAGCCAAGTAGCACCAGATGGCAGCACTTGTGTGCGGCTCTATCTGCCAGTCCGGACTGGCGTGGTGCTTAGGCAGCTTGGTGCGGAAAAATAAACTGCAGGTAATCCCTCAGCATGCGCGCACCAGATATAATTGGCAGGTAGGCAGCCAGCTGGCGCCGAATAGCCGCTGCATGATCGCTTGGTTGGCGGCATAGCATAGCGGCCTGCTGCATATGCTGGAACACGCTTTCCCGGGTGGCTGCATCAGTGCGGCCAGTCACCTGCAGGCACGCCAGTGGCGCTACATCCGCCACGCCACCATCCGCGGTAGAAATCAGCAGTTTAAGATTAGCGATATCTTTCTCCCACGATGTACCGCACGCCTCCAGTCCAACCATCGGGATATTAATGGCAATATCCGACCCATAGGCAAGCGCCCGGCTGACCACTTCGTCGTAATCCTGAATATAGTGCACGCGGCGGCGCAAGATAGGGTCAGCATCAATTGTTGCCAGCAGCGCGCTGAGGCGCTCCTGCATAGGGGCATCGTGTGGGTGGGCGTTGCCAGCTATCAGGTAGTAGGCGTCGGTTGCGTCCAGTAGCTGGGCAAGTTTCGTTGGATCCTGAAACAGCAAATCCGGGCGCTTATAGTGGGCAAAGCGGCGTTTAAAATCAAAGCTAATAGCATCCGGCGGAATGTAGATTGGCTGGTTGTATTGGTTGCGGCGCTCAGCCAGAATGCTATTCATATGGGTGCGGCCGGCAGCGCGACACGCCAGTACTGCCTCGGTGGGGATGCGAGCCAGTGCTGCGCTGTAATCTGGTGTCGGCATGCCGCAGGCGTCAAGCACGCCGTGCTGCTGGTAGAGCTGCATGATTTGGGGCAGGACCCAGTGGTGCATATCAATCCCATTCGTCACCGTTGCAAAGCGGACTGGCCGGCCACTACTGCTGGTAAACTGGGCGGTTTTACTATGCAAGCGCGAGACGCCGTTTTTGGCTTCGGCAAGTTCAATCGCCAGTGTACTGAGGTGGAGCTGTCCATCACGGCACTGCTGCTCCAGCCATAGGCGTACACTGGGGCTGCTAATATTGGGGTAAATATATTCCTGGCATTGGCTGGTGGTAAAGCTACTTTCGGCCGCCTGCACCAGAGTGTGGTTGGTATAGATGGTGTGTTTGCGCACATACACTAGGGCTTCGTATAGGTTCATGCCCCCGCGGCAGAGTTCATCCAGCCGGGCAATGGCCGCAAAAACGGTGGCTGTTTCGTTCAGCTGTATCACGCTCGGCCGCACACCAGCCAGGCGCAGGGCGTTATAGCCGCCAAAGCCAAGCGCAACTTGCTGGTACAAGCGGTGGTCGCTGCTGGTACTACCAGCATAGAGCGCCCCGTAGTTTGGCTCTGATATCGTTAGCAGTCGGGTGCTACCAATTTGCTTGGTGAATACCGCTAGCTGGGCACTGGGGTGGCTAGCAAAGTGGATGGGTGTATCCTGAATGTATTGGTAGCCGTGATCAAGCGGTGTTTGGGTAGTGGTGCTTTGCTCTTGATGCCCGCCCTGTAGTGCGGTGTGGCTGGTTTGGCGGTAAAACGGCGTCACCACAACAAAGGGCACCTGCAGGCGCTCGGCGACGCGGCGCATATCTGCAGCCAAGATGCCGAGCCCGCCGCCGCCTTTGATGCCGTTGGCTTCATCGTAGAATTCTAGTGTCCAGTAGACGTACGGGCGGTGCGCACTCAGCTGCTTAGCCAGCCGTGTGCGGCAGGTTGCATCGCAAAAGGCACTGGTGTCCTCTACCCCACTGGGTTGGTTAGTATTTGCTGCCTGTGTGTGTTGTTGCATGGCCCCACCTATTCTGCTTGTAGTATGCTAGCATTACGTTTATGCCTATTATAGCGGCCCCTGCCAGCCAGATCAACCAAGCCACACGCGCAGCTTGCACATACTTGTAATGAGAGGGGTTATATTATATATTATATGCGTGGCACTACTCTGGAAAGCCCAGAGTACCTGACCGTAAGGAGGTTGCCATGAACATTTGGTGGATTTTCTCTATTCTTTGGATGATTGTTGTAGCATTTTTTGCTATAGTAGATGCCAAGCGAGTCTGGAGGACGCGCAAGAAGAATATCCTGACAAAACAGGATGTTCTTGTGCGTGTCAACCTTTTTCTAATGACTTTTGTATTCATTGGTACTGGTGTGCCAATGGTTATAAAAGCGCTTCAAGGGGAGCTTAGTCTTCCCTTTGTCCATGCACCATTCTGGGTGCTGGCTATAACCCTTGCAACTGCTATATTAGAGAGCATCATTGCGTCACAACACAGTGTCTTTGTCTTGAAAGGCATTGACATGCAAGACGATAGCTATGATGATAGTAGCATCATCGAGATAGTTGTTCGATTTGGAAAGGATGATGATAAGGAGGAAGTCACCTAGTTAATCTACCCCCGCTTACCAGAGCGGGGGTTTCTTTGCTAGGTGGGTGTGGAGTGAAGATGGGCGACATAAAACCGCCCTACGTGAGGGCGGTGTATAATATCGTGGCTGGGATGGAGGGATTCGAACCCCCGAATGCCAGGACCAAAACCTGGTGCCTTACCACTTGGCGACATCCCAGTACTCGTTGCGCTGGCTATGCCCTACGCACGGCCGGCAACACTGGTTATTGTAGCACAGGCCAGGTGTGATTACTAGCCCCCGCCGCTTGGCCACGCGGTGTGGTGTGCTAGACTAAAAGCATGGTAACAGTCTATTTGGTACGCCATGCACAGTCGGTTATGAATACGCGCCGCTGCTTGGTGGGCGGGCGTAGCAACCATACTCCACTGACTCAACGGGGCCGGCAGCAGGCCACGCTATGTGGCCAGGCACTCCATGCCCAGGGTGTACGACCACAGGCACTCTATGTTTCGCCTGCCGTGCGAACGCAGCAAACGGCCCAGTTGCTACGAGCGGGGTTTGGGGTAGACATACCCATGCATACAGATGACCGCCTGCAAGAACTCAGCCAAGGCAGCTGGACGGGCCGGCCGCGAGTGCTGGTATATAACCCGGTGACACTGGCAGCTATTGCAGCCCAGGGGCTCGACTTTGCCGCGCCTGGTGGTGAATCAATGCGTCAGGTTGGCGCGCGCATGTATGCATGGCTGCTGGCCGCACAGGCACAGGCGGCGCAGCAGGGCCATAGCAGCATTATGGCCGTGACCCATGGTATTGCTATTAAGTCCCTAGTTGGCTACATTGCTAACTGGTCGCACAGTAAAATCTACACAACCGAGGTTGCCAATGTCTCCCTGACGCAGCTTGAGTGTAGCGGGCCAGCCCGCCGCGATATACGCGTGGTAGCCGTGGGCAAGGCGATGATATAAGCCGAATGTACTCGCCTTACTAGCACACAGGCCACGCGACGCGCTCTCCTTTAGCATGTGGGGCTCACCTAGAACCGCGGTGGTAAATCCTGCAGGCTGGTGGTAATAAGCCGCTGCGGTTGGGTCGTACTGCCCCCTGCCCCGGTACTGCGGCCCCGAGTGCTGGTGTAGTGCTGGGCCCATAGGTAAGCATCTGGCCGCAGCGTGAAGGTTTCGGCAGCGGTGCTTTGGTGGGCTTTGCCGTGTGATTCAGTGTTTTGGTCGCGGCCGCCACTGCGGCGTAGGTACAGCTGCCCTGCTACCACTGGGCCGTTGATCGTCAGTTGGTTATAGCAAGCCCAATCATGCCCGCGGGGGGTTTGGTCATTGCCTGGCAGTAGGCAGGTATTGAGCTTACCCCGTGGTGCCAGTAGCCAGGCATCCACGCGGTTGGTGGACGGCGCTACCGCAATGGTGTAGGCACCGTGCTGGCCGCTACTAGGGGCGATGACTACCTGGGCGAGCGCGGCTATGGTGGGGTACTCCTTCTTGAGCTCGATGTTTTCGGCAATGGTTAGGTGGGCGCCATCATCCACCAGCAGGATGATAGACTTGCCATCATCAAGCTGCCCACCACCCGCAATGGTAACATGGCTGCCGCGGCGAATATGGTAGGCCCCAGCCGGCAGGCGGTTGAGCACCAGTTTGCCATCGTGGTATAGGCTTGGTGTAACGGGGGTAGCGGTGGCCGTTAAGCTGCCAAATTGCCCAGCCATGTGGGCAAGCTCGCCGTCAATGGTACCAAATGACCCGTATGCCTTTGCACCACCGGCCCGTGGCTGGTTAGCAAAGCTAAGCGGCCCAATATCGTGCTGGGGACTGGGCAGACCAACCCGGTAGCCAGCGCCACTAGCAAAGCCAATAATCTCTTGCCCGGCGATGGCACCGTATTCCACCCAACTACCGTAGGTGCGCTTGGGTTTCGGGTCCTGGCCGCTTAATAAAAATTCTTTTTCGTTCGTAAGGGTGCGGATACTGCCGCCTGCCATAATATCGCCGCCCCGCACCTGAAAGCTGGGTTTATGGCCAGAGGTGGTACACTCAAGCCGCGAAAGATAGCGCCCATCTGGCGGTGCCTGGTAGGCGGGGTTGTAGTTGGGGGCGTTTTTGTAGTAGCTTTGGCCGGCAAATTTAATGTCGTTGGTTAGGTTACTAATATACGTGGCGTAGCAATATTTAGTGCCGGGCGGGCTATCGGCTGGGATATGGACTTCGAGCCGGCCGTGTTCATCCACCTGGCGGTCGCTACCTAGGCTGATCCCTTTTAGTAGGTTGATGGTTTTGGTGCTTTCGCTGGCGGTAATGGGCAGCTCTGGGCCTAGTTCGCTGCAGCGCTCCACGCCACCAGCTTCATCACCCAGCTTGCCCTTTAAAAGGTTACATACTTGGCCTGGCTCTAGGCCGTTAAAGGACTCATCAAAACCATTATTCTGCCGGGTGTAGCCACTACCCGCCCCGGCTCGGATGGCTTGGGCGAGCGTGCCGGGTTTCAGGACCATTTCGATCAGGCGGGCGCGGGCAAACGGCTGGTTGGTGCGGGTATTGACGGTGCTGCCGCCACTATGCTCGGCGGGGGTGTAGCGGCCGTACTGGTTATAGCCGTGTTTGGCCACCTGCGGTGTAATACGGAAGCGGTTGCCATCCGGTGTAATATTAGCGCGTTCAATATGGGGGCTCAGGCGGTAAGGCTTGGTGAGTTTAAGGTACAGGTGCGGGAAGACTCGGCCGCTCGGCGCGGTGCTGCTCAGGCTGTCCATCCAGCTGGTTTTGGATTTAGCCCAGTCGATTTGGCGGTTGTGGAGTGCACCAGGGAGCTCCACACCGTCCTGGTGTAGCTGGTAGTAGTACTGGAAACCATCGTGGTAGTCGCGCGTGGTGGGGTGCGGTACGGGTAGCGGTGCTAAGGGGCTTGCCTGGCCACGGGTCGAGGCCGCAAGATTAATGGTACCCCAGAACCATTCACCGGAATCACCATTTGCAAGCAAGCCAATGTCACCAATAGTGCCTGGCCCAAACCGCAGTGCACTGGTGGTGCCGTAGTTGTAGCGCACCAGGCTATCTTTGCCGTTACGGCTGACAGGGAATAGACTGATGCCATCCTGCGAGGCTCGGCCGGTCGTCAGCATAGTTTGGCGGCTGACACTACTACCTGGTATGTAAAAAGCACTACCCTCACCCACCACCGAAAACGCGTAGGCTGGTATGCGCCCGGTTTGGTTGCTGGCATCCTGGCTGGGGTAGCACTGGTCGGCTGTGTTGCTGCCGTTTACCTGGTACTGGCGTGTGCCAGCCTGTAAAACACCACGGCTTGCAAGCAGCGGCGCCAGCGTTTTGCTGATATCAGCTTGGCTGCTACCATTCCGTAGCTGGCTCAGGGCTGTGAGTGTGCGCCATTGGGCCTCTGTGGGCAGGTTGCTGGCAGCTTGGGCGAGTAGCGTGCTATGTACCGCCGAACGCTGAATATCGCGTGCCAGTGCCCCGGCGTACTGCTGGGGCTGCTGATGAGCAGCGATGTGTGGCGTGTTGCCAGCAAGCTCACGCTGGGCGGTCTCGATATCCCCTTTATGGTTGGTGAGGGCTGGTAGCTGCGGCCAGCCATCAGCCCCCAGGATTGCTGCCCGCTGGTACAGGAGTGGGTTCGCTGCTGGGCCTTCTATCCCACTGAATGAGTGCGGGCTGGCAAGTGCATGCCGCAGCCAAGCTGTGCTGGGTACTGGTGTCGTAGCAAAACGGAAGCTATAGGCGTAGCCAACGGGCTCGGCAGCCGCCTTGCCACTGCGGCGGTAGGTGCCGTCGGCATTAGCCTGCACAATACTGCTATCATCCTGGTCCCAGTCGTAAATTGGAATCCGCACAATGGCGTTCACCAGCTGCTGCGTCGTATCGGCGTAGCAGTTATCATCAGCCAGGCCTTTATGGGCGCGGTATGACCCGCCGCTTGCTGCTACTGGTGTGCTTGGGCGGGCGAGTGCAAGGCATAGCAAAAGTGCCACGGCACACAGCCATACGCCCCACCTACCTCGTTGCCGCCAGTGCTTATGCATAGTTGCTTTCATTGTAGCCACAAGCACGTGGTTTGTAAAGTTTGGCCCCCTGTGGCGGCAGGCCGTATAATAGGGATATGACGACACAAGAATTCTTAACGATTATCCGCCGTAATTTCCTGGTACCAGTTGTAATTGCGGTCTATGCCCTGGCCTGTATTTTGCTGCTGCTGGGCGAGTACCGCGATGCCTGGTTTGTGGCGGTGGTTATTAGTATTAATGTGATTATTGGTGTGGTGCAGGAAATCCGGGCCCGCTATGCGCTCAAGAAGTTGGAGCTGATGAGCGCCCCCCGCGCCCGCCGCCTACTGCCGGATGGCACGACGCAGGATATCCTCTATAGCCAGCTTGCCGTGGGTGACCAGATTCAGCTGATGGCTGGTGACGAACTACCGGCTGATGGCGAGCTACTCACCAGCCAGGGGCTTGAGGTTGATGAAAGCATCCTGACGGGTGAATCGGTTGCAATCGAAAAGCCCCGCGGCGCTACCGTGCTTGCGAGCAGCGTGGTGGTGGCTGGTACGGCCACGGCTCGGGTAACGGCGGTGGGCGACGCCACGGCAGCTGGGCGTATGACGGCCAAGCTGCGCACGTACGACCCAGAGCTTACCCCACTGCAGCGCCATATCGCTACTGCTATTACCATGCTGACCTACGGTGCGATTGGCCTGAGTATCCTTGTGGCGGCGGTGTATCTACTACATGGTATGGACGTAGTTAGCATCTTTAAAACCATCACTAGTGGGGCGGTGGCGATTATTCCTGAGGGCTTGCTGCTTGCTAGCACGCTCTTCTTGGCGTATGGATCCCTGCGCCTTGCAGCCGCCAAGGTACTGCCCCAAAAGCTCAGTGCGATTGAGGCCATGGCTATGCTCAATGTGCTGTGTACTGATAAAACCGGCACTCTGACGGAGCCCGAGGTTACCTTTCAGGCGTACGAGCCACTGGTAGATGACCAGGTAGAATACCACCGCCAGCTGATTGGTATTGCGGCCGAGCAGACCGGCCCTGGTAATAGCACCGGTGAGGCAATCATGGCCGGCTTCCCTGCCCCCAGTGACCACCACGTGAGCCAGGTGCTTGCCTTTAGCTCGGAGCGAAAGCTTAGCGGCGTGACGGCGCGCTACGCTGGCTACCAGCCTGCCACTATCATTATGGGAGCACCGGAGTTCGTGGGCCGCTATGCGCCGCTTAATCAAGCCCAGCAGCAGCGGGTGGCTACCCTGGCTGGCGAGGGCAAGCGAGTACTGCTCGCCGCCATGCTCACCCCTGGTGCAAATGACATTAAGGCAGCCTTGAGCCCTGGCGCACAGTTTACACCAATTGGCTTGATTATCCTTGCGAATGGTTTACGGCCCGGCGTGGTTGATACGGTGCGCTACCTGCAGGCCCAAGGTGTGTCCATCCGCGTTATTAGTGGTGATAACCCCGCGACCGTCAGTGCAATTGCCCAGCAGGCCGGGGTGGCGAACCCCCATGCCACCATGACTGGCCAGCAGCTGGCTGAGCTACCAGAGGCGCAGTGGGCCCAAGCCGTGGCCGATACGACGATCTTCGCCCGCGTCCTGCCAGAGCAAAAAGAGCGCCTGATTGCAACCTTGCAAGCCGGTGGCGCCTTCGTCGGCATGGTGGGCGATGGCGTGAACGATGCCCTAGCGCTCAAAAAGGCTGATCTTGGCGTGGCGATGTTTTCTGGTGCGGCAGCCAGCCGTCGGGTGGCGGACTTGGTGCTGCTGAATAATTCCTTCAATGCCCTGCCTGTGGGTATGCGCCTTGGTAACCGTATCATGCAGGCGATCGAAATCATTGCCACGCTGTTCTTTCATAAAATCACCTACGCGATTGTTCTGCTACTGCTGACTATGGCGCTGGGCTTGGTTTACCCGTTCCAGCCGCGGCACAATACCTTCCTGAATATGTTCCTGGTGACCTTCCCAACCATTATGTGGACGCTCCTGCCGCCACTCCCTCGCCACCGCGTTATGCCCCAGTACTTTTGGCGTGACTGCGTGCGGGCGGTCCTGCCAATTGCGGCCCTGAGCGGGGCTGCGGTTGCAGCCAGCTACTGGTTCCTAAGCCACGTTGCCGGCAGCGGCCACCAGGCTGGTATCGCTACGACAACGGTCCTAATTGCGGCGTGTTTTGGTATGTATATGGTGTTTTTGGTGCCGCGTATGTTCCCACTGGTTATTCAGCGGCCAGCGCGCATTGCCCAGGCGCTGTACGTGCTGGCTTCGGTGGCTACCTTTACGGCTATATTTAGTCTGCCGTGGGTGCGCAGCTTCTTTGATTTTACCCGGCCGATACTGCCGAGTGGCTCCCAGCTAGTGCTACTTGTGGTAGGGCTGCTTGCCACAATGGCCGCGCAGTGGTATCTTGCCCACCGAGCTGGCCATAGTATTGCTGCCCGGCATACCAAAGGCTAAGGTGCCCTGTCTGTGCGTGAGATGTCGCTGAGCCGCGTGCCCGTTAGGCTGTGCTTGCGGCAGCTATGTGCGGGTGCGGCAATGCCACTTATGTGCTTCGCTGACGATAATTGGCGCCATAATCGCAACTAGGCTTGTCCAGGCAAGGTCTGTAAGGGCAACCGGTGCTAAGTGGAGTACCTGGCTACCAAGTGGTGTTGCCAGGCTAGCGGCGTGCAGTGCCAGGGCAATCCCCAGCCCTAGGTAGAAGAGCGGCGCAGGTGTACGCAGGCGTACCCATAGGGCGGTTGTGTCGCTCCGGGCGCTAAAGGCACTAGCCAGCTGCATAATCACCAGGAGGTTAAAAGCAATGGTGCGCGCGTAGGCAATATCGTGCTGAGCCATAAACCAGCTAAAGCCGGCGGTGGTAATCAGCGCCATTGTTAGAGCTGTGAGCACCATACGTACAATCAGGCTGCGCGGCAGGAGCGGTGCCCGCGGGTCGATTGGTTTATGAGTGAGGACATTACCTGCTTCTGGTTCAAGCCCCAGTGGGATCACCAGGCAGGAATCCGTCACCAGGTTAACCCATAGAATTTGCACTGGTACCAGGGGTAGCGGCACGTTGCACAGCAGCGAAATCAGCATGGTGAGCATTTCGCCTGCGTTGGTGCCAAGCAAGTAGTAGAGCATGCGGCGAATATTGCTAATGATCGTACGGCCTTCGCGCATGGCAGTGATGATTGTATTAAAGTTATCATCCAGCAGAATAATATCGCCTGTTTCGCGCGCAATGCTAGCGCCGCTCCCCATACTGAGGCCAACGTGGGCGCTGCGCAGGGCGGGTACATCGTTGACGCCATCACCCGTCATGGCTGTGATGTGACGTTGCTTGAGCGCCTGTAGGATGCGGTACTTTTGCTCCGGCAGCACGCGGGCAAACACACGCACATCGGCTAGAGCCTCGGCAAGCTCATCGTCGCCTAGGTCATCAATCCGGCGGCTATCAAAAACCTGCTCGCGCCGGGTAGCCATCCCTAGCTGCTGGGCAATAAAGAAGGCTGTATCAACATGGTCGCCGGTAATCATGCGTACGGTTACGCCGGCCTGCTGAGCCTGCGTGATTGCTCGCTTAGCCTCTGGGCGTAGCTGGTCGGCCACCGCTATAAAACCATCCAGCTGCAGTGGCAGGGTGGCGACGTCATCCAGGCTGGCTGGTGCTTGCTCCACCTGGGTATGGGCCAGGCCAATCACGCGGTAGCCTTGGGCAGTGAGCTGGTTCAGTGCCATCTGGGCTGTATGACGCTGAGCGTGGTTAAGGCGGCAGTGGGCCAGGATCTGCTCTGGCGCACCCTTGACGGCAAGCTGCAGGGTGCCCCCGGTTTGCCACAGGTTAGCGCTCAGGGCTCGTTCCTGGCTAAACGGGTAGCTTGTATGGGGTTTACCGGCTGGCGTGGCGTGCTGCTCGGTAAGATAGGTGGCCATCGCGCTATCGAGGGGGTCGGTGCCGTGGCTACTACTAGCCTGGGTAATGCTACGGGCAATAGCTGGCAGGATCAGCCCCGGCCGCGGTTCCCAGGTCCGCTCAAGTGCTAGTTTGTTATATGTCAGTGTACCGGTTTTATCGGTTGCAATGGTTGTAATAGCGCCAATGGCTTCAATCGAGCGCATGGTTTGCACCAGTGCCTTGCGCCCAGCCATACGCCGCATACCCAGCACCAGCACAACTGATATTGCAATCGGCAGGCTTTCGGGTACTGCCGAAACCGCCATGGCCAGCACAAAGCGCAGTGCCTCCACCAGCTCCATGCCACGCAGTAGCGCCAACCCAAAGGTAATAGCACTCAGCCCAAGCACCACCATAATAATCTGGCGGATTAAGGCATCGATCTTTTGCTGAATAGGACTGGGCTCATTCTTGCGGGCAGCCAGTCCAGCTACCGTGCCAAATTCGGTGGCGTTGCCGGTGGCGCTTACCACCATGCTCGCACTGCCTGCTGCCACAAACGACCCCTGGTAGAGCATATTGGTGCGCTCATCGATACGAACCTCGCCGGTGAGCGGTGCGGTGGTTTTGGCAACTAGATTGCTTTCACCGGTCAGCTGAGATTCGTTGATACGTAGGCTACTCGCTTGAATAAGCCGGCCATCAGCAGGGATCTTTTCGCCTTCGCTGACGTGCACGATATCACCTGGCACCAGCTGGCTGGCTGGTAGTGCCTGCTCCCGCCCACCACGGGTCACGGTCACCTGCTGCTGGTTTTGGTCACGCAAGGCCCGGAGTACACGCCGGGCAGAAGCAGTTTGGATATAAAAAATGCCGGCATTCACCAGCATAATACAACCAATAATCGCCGCATCAACAAACTCTTTATGCCACAGGCTTAGCCCAGCTGCCACTGCCAGCACGCACATGAATATATCGGCAAAGGGCTCGATAATCACCCGCCAGAGCGGTGTTTTTGGTGGCCTAAGCTCATTAGGGCCATGTATTTGTAGGCGGCGGGCGGCCTGCGCGCTGCTAAGGCCACGGCGCGAACTTTCTAGAGCCGCCAGAGCTGCTGCGGCGGTTTGGTTGTAATACTGCATAGGGGTATTATAGCCGTTAGCAGTTTACGGGGCAATACTCGCGCCGGCGGTAAATCTAACCCGTCGGCTCGTCGCAGTAGTGGTGCCTCTTTCCAAAACCAACATCCCGCCCTTGGGGGGTATGGGCGAGATGCTGATTCTGAAAAGCGGCTCTATGCGCACAAGGCGCGAGTTTGTGGTGGACAACATACGCGGCAAGTACAGGATTGATCAGCAAACGTGTTGTGGACTAGCTAATACGGACTAGCTGTAGATTGTTAACCCGCAGGCCAACGCTCCACTCCACAACTTCGTTGATGGTACGGCCGAGCAGCGTACGCCCCAGGGGGCTATCGACTGAAATGCGGCCATCGCTTGGGTTGGCTTCGATGCTTTCTACAAGTGTGTAGCGCACCAATCGCCCGTTTGAATCAACCAGGTCTACTACCGAGCCAAGGGCTACCTTAAAGGCATCGCGGCGGCGTGGTAGTAGCTTGGCGTTATCGAGCTGGGCTCGCTTTTCGCGTAGCTGCACCTCAAGTGCATCTACCTTAGCGAGTTGCTCAATACGCATAAAGCGCTCCTCGTGAGAACTGGTTTTGTCCATATCGCGCAAAATTGCCTGCTCGCGTGTAATCGAGTGTTCAATATGTGCGATAGTTTTTTTAAGCTCCTTTATACCCTTTTTGCTTAGGTACACAGTTTCACGTGTTGTCATGGTTTCTACCTCCATTGTTATAGCCTTTCGCAAGGCTATGTATGGCAGTATGCCATCTCGGTCTGAAAAAATGCTGAATACGTGGCCGGTATTGTAAATTTTACGTGCTTATGCTTACTAGTAGGCGCTGCCGCACTACTGTAGTGGCACCCCTACCCCAGGGGTAGCCGCGCCGTAAAGGAGGTGGTTTTGCCAGGTGTACTATAGACGGTAATATCGCCGTAGTGGAGGTTGACAATTTTATGTGCCAGCGCCAGCCCAAGGCCGTAACCACTCTTGGTACTATTGGTGCCGCTGGTTTCTGCCCGGTAAAAACGGCCAAAAATATGGGGCATGTCTTCTTTGCTAATGCCTGCCCCGGTATTACTGACCTCGAGGCAGGCGCGGTGGTTGCGCCGCATCAAACGGACTCGCACAGGTGTACCTGGCGTGCGGTATTTGAGCGCGTTATCAATCAATATAATCATCAGCTCGGTGATCATTTCGTAGTTGCCATGAATAATCATCGGCCGTTGTGGCTTGGTAACGATAATTTCATCTGGGTCGCGCGCGAGGGCACTCAGAGCGCTTGCCAGGGCATCCTGCAAGGTAATGGTAATGTGGTTGATATCGTCGTCCTCCATACGGGCCAGCTTGAGGAGACTATTAGAAAGCGCCGAAAGCCGCTTGATTTCATCAAGCGTGCTGGTAAGGACGGTGCGGTAATCTTGCTTGGTAGCCTGGCGGTCATACAGAGCGACCTCTATTTCGGTGCGGATGGCCGTCAGCGGTGTGCGCAGCTCGTGGCTGGCATCGCTAGTAAAACGGGCTTGGGCTTGGTGGGCTTCTTCGATCGGTTGCAGTGTGCGGCGGGCACCCATGTAGCTAATCACACTCGCGAGCCCGAGGATGGCTAGGTTGGTGTAGAGCAGAGTCATCAGGCTGGTACGGGCAGCGTCGTCTTCCTGGCGGTTGCGTAGCTCGCCAAGGTCCACATCGCGCGGGATGGCGATATTGCTGGCCTCTAGCCGGGCATGCAGAGCGCCAATCTTGGCCGTCAGCTCGTTCATAGAGAGGCTATAGATGAGGAGGCTAAACATAATACTCAGTGTCATAATACCGGCCAAGTACCACACCGTCAGGCGGATAGTGGCCGAATGGAACATCGACTGAATATTATACATCCGCTAACCTTCTATGGTATAGCCTACTCCGCGGACGGTTTTAATGATGCTGGGGCCACCAGCTTTATCAATCTTATTACGCAGGTATTTAATGTAGACTTCTACCGTGTTGGGCAGGATATCAGCGTCAAAATTCCACACGTGGGCAATAATTTGCTCCTTCGAAACAACCCGCCCAGCTGAGCGCATTAGGTATTCAAGCAGGGCAAACTCCTTAACGGTCAGCTCTAGCGGCTTATTGCGCAGGCTGGCTGTGCGGTTGATTGTATCAAGCTTAATACTCTTAGCCTTAAGGATATTCGACTGCTGCTGCTGGGGGCGGCGTAGCAAGGCGCGTACGCGTGCCAGCAGTTCGTCTACAGCGAATGGCTTGGTAACGTAGTCGTCGGCACCAGCATCTAGGCCTTCTGTTTTCTGCTCGGTCTCGCCCAGGGCGGTAAGCAGCAAGGCCGGGGTAGAAATACCGGCTTTACGCAGGGCTTGTAGCATAGCAACACCGTCGTCGTATTCGCCGGGTAGCATGCGGTCAATAATTAGGCCATCGTATGGTTCGGTGCTGGCCATGGCGTAACCAGCGGTGCTATCGTGCTCAATATCCACTGCGTAGCCTTCGCTCGTGAATACTTTACTAAGGGCGCGGGCAATTTTTACTTCGTCTTCAACAATTAATAAACGCATTATGGCTATATTATACCAGATTTTCTATATAATGGTACGATTGTGCGGCTATTTTGGCATAATATAGTGCCATGTTGTGCCGTGCGGGCTATCGTTCACGGTAATGCCTTGGGCGCTGAGCTCGTCGCGCAGGGTATCACTCGCCTGCCAATCCTTGGCGGCGCGCGCTTGGCTGCGCTGGGAGAGCAACTGCTGCTGCTGGGCGCTCAGGTTAGGCGTGCTACGGTCAAGGCTAAGGCCAAGTAGGTCATCCACCGCGGCAGTAAAGGCCGCTAGCAGTGGCTGGTGGAGCTGTTGGGGCGGCGTACTCAGGATGGCTTTGCAGACACTATCAATAAACGCGACGGCCTCTGGCGTGCCAAGGTCATCGCTCAGCTTACTGCGGAGTGTATCGGGGGCACTAGCCAGCAGTGTGTTGGTTTGGCCGGTTAAATCTGCTGCTGTAGCTTGCCAGCGCAAGCTAGCGGCCTCCTGCCAGCGCTGGTAGCGGTGACTGGCAGCATCCAGAATCTCCCAGGTAAAATTACCCTCGGTGCGGTAGTGCTTGCTGAGGATGGCAAGCTTAAACGCCATAGGGTGTGCACCGTGGGCAGTAATATCAGCCAGTGTGATGATATTACCCAGGGATTTGCTCATTTTGCGGCCATCAACCTTAAGGTGGTTATTATACAGCCAGATACGGGCAAACTGCTTGCCAGTCAGGCTTTCGGTTTGGGCGATTTCGTTGCTATGGTGGACGGGGATATGGTCAATACCACCGGCGTGGATGTCAATCTGATCCCCTAGCGTCTCGCGTGCAATCACAGAGCATTCAAGGTGCCACCCCGGAAAGCCAACACCCCACGGACTCTCCCACTCCATATCGCGCGTAGCCCCTGGCGGCGATAGTTTCCAAATCGCAAAATCAGTGGCATTGCGCTTGCCAGCGGCACTAACCCGCGCCCCGGCCGCTAGGCCAGCGATATCGAGCCGAGCCAGCTGGCCGTAGTGCGCCAGCTTGCTGGTATCAAAATACAGCCCATCACCAGGGATACGGTAGGTATAGCCCTTGTCCTCGAGGGCACGGGCAAAAGCAATTTGCTGCGGGATGTAATCAGTTGCCCGCACTAGGTGGTCCGGCCGGGTAAGGCCAAGTAGATCGTAGGCTTCGTGCTCGGCAATGGCCATGTACTTGCGGGCAATATCCCAGGCAGTCAGGCCTTCGCGCTGCGCCCCAGCTTGCATTTTATCCTCGCCGTCATCGGCGTCGCTCGTCAGGTGGCCAACGTCGGTGATGTTTTGGGTGCGCGTTACCACAAACCCCGCTGCGCGCAGCAGCCGCACTAGCACATCCCAGTAAATGTAGCTTACCCAGTTGCCAATATGTGGCTGGCTGTAGACCGTCAGTCCACAGGTGTAAATACTAACCTTGCCAGGGGTCAGTGGGGTTAGCGTATCCTTGCGGCGGGTCAGCGTATTGTAGAGCTGGATTGGTGCCCCGGCATCTGGTAGGGGCGTATGGGTGGGGCGACTATTCATATGTATTAGTATAGCATGGCTTGCGGCGTCGCTTTCGTCCTTTTGGACTCGTCAGTAGAGACACACATCTCTAGAGCGAACATGACAAGCAGGTGGTTGACAGAGGTTCGCTTGGCTAGATGCTAGCTGCTCTTGAGGAGCTCGCTAACATCAAACACGATCTCAAGGGTGCAGCGATGCTGAACCCTAATATGCTGCCTGCAGGATTCGTGGTCGAATCCTACTTTGGCTACTGGAAGCACTTCCTCACTCAGCATTTCGCCGAGCTTGGTTTTGAAGGCCTCCTGCACAGATTTAGATTCATAGTCCACACACACATAGTGTGGCTCTTCCTCCTCGTAAGTTACGAGGCAGAAGACGAGTACGTCTTTGTCGCAAGAGGCTGTAATGCCCTTGTGCTCGTCGTGCTCGTCGTACTTATCATTATCGATTGTCTCCAGCACTATCGACCTAAGGTCGATAGTGCTGGTCAGGAAGTCATAGGCCTCTTGGGCATACGACTGCCCGAGAGCAGTGTACTCATCGCGCTGTGCCTGCAGTGTAGTCGAAGTAATGCGTGCCATGGTAATTCCCCTTTCAGGAACCACTCGTTCGCCGCTGACCCCTGTGGTCAACTCTGTACGAAACGAGATAGCCCTACTCCAAACTGTGCTTGCAGCAGCACTACCCCGCTTCGTACGCCCTGCTTGTCAAATAGCACTTTTGGGTAGATGAGTGACTCATCCGCACACAAAAGCTAATATATATATCAATAAATGGAATCGAAGTCAAGTATATTTTGCAATTTTGTGGGGGAATGATGCGCGGTTACGGCGTGGCGGGCTATACCGCCGTGGTTTGCAGCGCCTTGGCGGTAGCATCGACAAGCTCGCGCACAATCTGCTCCTGGCCTTCGTAAACGCGGAAGCCGGCGGCGTATGGGTGGCCACCACCACCAAAGTAGCCGGCAACATCTGCTGCAATGGGGCTATTGGCGCGTAGCTTGCCAGTCAGCTTGCCATCGGGGTAGGTTTTGATGGCAACGGCCAGCTCCACCCCCGTTACAAGGCGCATTTCATCCAGTACTAGCACGCTTGGGTTGTATTGGTCGCTGTAGGCTTCGATTTCACTAAACGGAATTCGCACAAGCGCGAGCTTCCCATCAAGCAGGTACTCAATGCGCTCGATCAGCCGGCCCTTATAGGCGAGGATTTCGGGCGACTTCTTCATAAGTTCACGCCGGGCGGTCTCTACGGCCGCTGGGCTTGCACCAAGACTAGCCAGCGCGGCAGCGGTCTGGTACACGGCTGCACTGACCTGCTGCGTAGTAAGGCCCAGGGTATCTGCCAGCAGGGCCGCTAGCATAGCGTGGGCGGCCGGCTGATTGATAGGCCAGCCACATGCCGCGGCCATGTTGTAAATCACTTGGCTGGTACTGGCAGCTTCTTCAAGCAGTAATGTATATGGGAAGCTGAGGTCTGGCTCAGTGCCAAGGTGGTGGTCAATCACCAGGACGGGCTTGGTGGTGAGCATGTGGCGGGCACCAGGTATGGCAAGCGTTTTGCTGAGTAATACCTCTGCGCTGGTATCAACAATGATCACGAGGTCGGCCCGAGTATCGAGCTCTGGCTCTACCCTATCCCAGCCCGGCAGGTAGCGTAGATACTTGGGGATGTCAACCGGGCAATGCAGGCTCACTTGCTTACCCATCGCACCAAGTATTTCTTCGAGCGCCAGGCTGCTGCCCAGGCTATCCCCGTCTGGGTTTTCGGCTTGAATAATAGCAATGCGGGTGGCCGCAGTTATCAAATCACAATATTCACTATACATCCCTTTAGTATAGCATGAGCTGGCCGGGTGCTAGGGGGTGGGGCGCCCTGTGCCCGCGCCGCACAAGACCATGTAGGCTAATCAAGCTGGCGCCGGCCCGCCAGGGCGTGCCCAAGGGTGATTTGGTCGGCGTATTCTAGGTCAACCCCCACCGGTAAACCGCGGGCAAGCCGTGTCATGGTAGGGTGCAAGCCGGCCTCAAGAATGTGGCGCTGTAAAAACAGAGCTGTGGACTCACCTTCTACACTGGCGTTGGTGGCAATAATGATCTCTTCTACCGCGTCCGTTTGAATGCGGCTGATGAGCTCGGCGATATGCAGCTGCTCGGGCCCAATGCCATCAATTGGCGATAAGGCACCGCCTAGTACATGGTAAGTGCCACTAAACTGCCCGGTGCGCTCCAGGGCGATAATATCAAGCGGCTCCTCTACCACTGCAACCAGTTGTTTATTGCGTGTTGGGTCGCTGTAGAGCGCAGAGACATCTTCGTCCGCCCCAATCAAGGCAAAGGTAACCGGGCAGGAGCGCACCCCGGTGTGGAGCCCGTTAATGGCCTGGGCCAGCTTATGGTTGGCTTGGCTCGTCGTACGCAAAAGATGGTACGCATACCGCTCGGCAGTACGCGCACCAACACCAGGGAGTGACCCAAGCTCATCAATCACGGCCTGCAGTGCGGCCGGTAGTAGCGGTTGTGCCAACGTTCTCTCTTGCCTTCTACATCCCAGGGATGTTCATGCCGCCCATTAGGGGCTTCATTTTCTCGGCAGCGACTTCTTGGGCTTTTTGCATACCATCACGGATGGCAGCTTCGAGCCAGCCCTCAAGCTCTTCAATATCCTCAAGATCAACGTAGTCTGGGTTAATGCTAATGTTTTCTACCTTGAGCTCACCGTTGATCGTCACCTCTACCGCTGGGTCGTCGTCTTCGCCACCAGCTGCGGCAATAATCTGCTGCTTTTTAAGCTCCTTTTGAGCCTTGCGTAAATCATTTAACATCTTCATTTGGTCGAATGCCATAATCTGTTTAATCCTCCTTGAATTACCTTACTTAGTATACGCTATTTTACAGGGAACGCAAAGCCGCGAGCCCTAGGGCTAACGCTGTTTAGGTTCGATGCGGCGGAAAATATAGAGCCGGTCGCTCGGCTGCTGGCCCTGCTGCGACGCAATGATTTGGCTTGGGCGCTGGCCGCTCTGGGCGGCAGGGCTCTGGCGAGTAGCAATAATGGTGCGGCTTTTGCGCTCCTGGGCTAGGTTAGCTTTCGTGATGGTCACCAGCGGTGGCGTCAGCGGCTTATCGTGGCGTAGTTTAAGATACAGCTGGTAAAAACTGCGCTCGTCTGGGGCGACCACCAGGGCTGGTGATTGGTTATGGTAGGTGGTGAGGGTTGTATCAATCAGCGCTAGGTCGTGGGTGATGTCCTTATTAAGCACTGGGCTATGGGTATAGCTGTAAAAGTAGCGCGTGGCCGAAACCAGCATAATACCGCCAAGTAGCACAGCCAGTGGCAGCAAGGCAAAGGCGCGTGCATAGGGGTTCTGCGGGAAGAGCCGGTACCAATACCACAGCACAAACTGGACGCCGCTGGCAATCAGGATCATAAAGGGTACTAGCAGGAGCTCGACGTAATTTGAGGTTAGTAGTACAGCAGGCACCAGTAATACCAGCCAGGTAAGGGTGATGAAGCTCTGCGTGGTGTGGTGCTCCTTAATAAGCCGTACCAGGCCTACCAGCGCCAGTGCAATTGAGCTGAGGGCAAATACTGGCGTCAGGCTACCATTGGCTGCTAGGCTACGGCCAGTAAAATCACCGAGGCGTAGTGCGGTGGTGCTGGCTTGCTGGGCAAGTTCGCTCAGCGGAGCGGGGTTGCCAAGTACGACGGTCCAAAGGGCAGATGGATTAGCCACGCCCATGTATAGGAACGGCAAGGCGCCCAGGCCGGCAACCAGCAGTACAGTGGCCAGTGTGGTAGCTGCAATGCGTTTATGGATGACGTAGCGCACATACGGGTGCAGCAAGCCACCAATCGCAATAGCCAGTAGCATAATGCCACTAAGCGGAGTAAACAAACACAAACCCAGGCTAGCTGCCAGCAGAATGAGAGCTGCCGTCGTTAGCTTGGTACGCTGCTTGGCAAAGCTAGCTAGCAGCAGAATGGTAATCGGCCAAAAGATATGCATGACCATCGGCGTACCATGCTGGGCAACATACAGGAACGGTGCCGAGGTAGCCACAATTGCGGTGGTAATAATACTCACATTCGGCTTAAACCAGCGCCGGCACACCACTAGCATACCAATGGCCGAAAGCCCAGCCAGCAGCACCGAAGGCAGCTTAATGCTGACGCTACTGAGCCCAAGGCTGGTGATACTGATTTTTTGTAAAAAGTGATACGGTGCATCCACAATAAAGAAGCTGCGTGGCTCGCCAAGCGACATAGCTGCACTGGTGAGTGCACTCTGCTGTTCGTTTGCATCCAGGCCGCCTGGTGCATAGAGCATTGCCAGCACCAGCATACAGCCAAGTGCCAGGCCAAGCAGCAAGTAGCTTGCGATAAACCGGAGCCGGTACAGGGGGTAATTGGTTAAGCCGGGTGTTGTCATCTCGTACCTATTATAGCGTTAATCGTGCCGTTTATCCAGCGACATAAAGCGCAGCCGCTCTGGGTGGAAGTAAAGACCAATCTTGCCAGTCGGGCCGTTACGGTGCTTAGCAATATAGAGCTCGGTGATATGGGCGACTTCGGGGTTATCGGGCTCGTAGTAGCCAGGCCGGTAAATAAAGCTAACGATATCAGCGTCTTGCTCGATACTACCAGATTCACGCAGGTCCGAAAGCTGCGGAATGGGTGGTGTGCGACTTTCGACAGTACGTGATAGCTGGCTCAGGGCAATCAGTGGTACGTTAAGCTCACGGGCTACTAGCTTGAGCCCCCGGCTGATTTCACTTACCTCTTGCACACGGTTACCATCGTGCCGGCCACTCCCCTGCATCAGCTGCAGATAGTCAACCACAATCAAGCCAAGTGGGCGTTCGTGGGCAATACGGCGCGCCTTGGTGCGTAGCTCTAGCACGCTCAGGCCTGGTTTATCATCAATAAAAATCGGTGCCTCGGCCATTTCGCCCATGGCTTCGGAAAGCTTTTGGAAGTCATCGTCGCTTAGGTTGCCGGTGCGGATATTCCAGCTATCCACACCACTGGCATCAGCCAGCATACGGTCCACCAGCTGCTCTTTGCTCATCTCGAGGCTAAAGAACAATACCGCTTGCTTTTCGATGGTGGCCACATTGTAGGCCAGGTTGGTTACCAGAGTGGTTTTACCCATGGCTGGGCGGGCCGCTAGGATAATCAGGTCGCTGCGCTGGAACCCGGCAGTCATCGTATCAAGGTCCCGGTACCCGGTGCGGATACCGCGCAGGCTGCCCTTGTTGCGGTGGAGCTCTTCCATGCGGTCAAAGCTATCGGTGAGGACGCTTTCTAGGCTGACTAAATCCTGCTTAAGGGACTGGTCGCTGACGCTAAATAGTTCTGATTCTGCCTGGCTCAGGAGCTCTTGGGTGCTTTGGTCTTCATCGTAGCTGAGCTCGCTAATGTCGCTACTGGCCTTTATGAGCCGGCGCCGAACGGCCTTTTCGGCCACAATTTCGGCGTAAGCCGTGGCATGGGCAGCGGTTGGTACGTAGTTGGTTAGCTCGGATAGATAGGCCGACCCCCCTATCTGCTCTAGCGTGTCTTTGTTCCTGAGCTCATCTGTTAGGGTCAGCAAGTCCACCGGCTTATGCCGCTCGTACAGGCCTATCATACCAGCAAAAATCCGCTGGTGATTTTTATCATAAAAATCCTGTGCCGTGACAAGCTCGCTGGCATCAGCCAAGACTTCCTCATCAAGCAAAATTGCCCCCAGTAGGCTCTTTTCGGCCTCGAGGTTTTGCGGTGGTATTTTGGCAGTTGGTTGACTATTCGTTGACATCGACTTCCTCGCCTCCGCCCATAAATTCAGCCACGCGCGCGGCGGTGCTATCAGTTGGTGGCGGTGGTGTTCCTATAATAACAATCTGCGCCTCGCCAACCAAATCGGCTGTAATTTTGGCCAGCAATGGGCGAAAACGGGTGCTTTCGAGCTTGTGCTGCGTAAAGGCTTTGCCGGTGTAGATGGTCAGCGTGTCCCCATCGGTGCGCACGGTGCAGGCGCTCAGGATGCTATAAAGCCCCAGCGAGGCCTGGCGGGCGGCTTCTAGCCAGGCTGCTTGATCAAAGTCCGCCAGGTGGGCTGGATGCGGAGTGCTAGGAGGCTGTTTGGCGAGTGGAGCGGGCACCGGAGTGCTAGGCGTAGGCTTAGCTGGTGTATCTACCTGGGTGGTGGATGGCTGCGGCGTGTGTGGTGCCATAGGCGCCGGCGTGGCTGGCGGAGTTGTGTGTGGCGCGGGGCTCGGCTGGTGAGCCGGTGCTGTGTCTGGACGTGGAGGCTGCTGCTCCATTGGGCCAAGGAGCGCAACCAGCAGGGCAACCTCGGGCTGGGTGGACTGCGGTGTGTGGGCCAGGCCTTCAAGCGTTGTAATCAGCCACGGCTCATCGGCAATACGGGCCCGTACCGCCGCTGCCAGCTGTGATGCCAGGGTAGCTGGGCTGATGCCACGAGCAACTAGCTCGCTCACATGGCGCACTACCAGGGCGGGCTGGCGCGCAGCAATAGCGGTGGTGAGCTCATCAATACGCTGGCGTGGGGCCAGGCCAAGCACATCATCAACCAGCTGGGCGGTAATATGCTGGTGGCCACTCTGGAGCTGATCGAACAGGCTAATACTATCGCGCAGGCTACCGCCGCCACGCTCAGCGATGGTCATCAGCGCTTCTTTATCGGCTGTGATCCCCTCTTGCGCCGCAATATGGGCCAGGTGCTTGGCAACAATCGGTGCCTCCACTAGCCGGAAGTGAAACCGCTGGGTGCGGCTAATGATAGTCGCCGGCAGCTTATCATAATCCGTTGTGGCGAGGATAAACACCACGTGTGCGGGCGGCTCCTCGAGAATCTTGAGTAGGCCGTTAAAGGCAGCCTTCGATAGCATATGGACCTCGTCAATAATATAGACCTTGCGGGCTGCGTGGGCTGGGGCAACGCGTGCCTTATCGCGTAGGTCGCGAATATCATCGATGCCGTTGTTACTGGCGGCGTCAATCTCGATAATATCAAGCGGTTGGTCCTCGCCCGTGTAGGGTAGCTTGGTAATAGCATGGGCAAGGATACGCGCCACGCTGGTTTTGCCTACCCCGCGCGGGCCAGTTAGCAGGTAGGCATGGCTCATCTTCCCCTGCTGCACGGCAGCGGCAAGAATACTGGTTACGTGCTCCTGGCCAATAACCTCATCGAATGTATGGCTGCGGTACTTACGGTACAGCGCCTGGCGTGGCGACTTGTTCATTCCATTTATTATAACAGATAAGCCCCTGGCGCGTTACCGGGGCTTATGGGTTGTAATATGTGGGGCTGACTACTACAGTGCGGCTTCTACTGCAGCCCAGGTTGCATCGGGGTTATCCTCTGGGATAATGATGGTAACTTGGTCGCCAATATTAATCCGAAAGTACGTCACGCTTGCCAGCAGAATGCGGTACTCGCGCCCGCCGGCTTCTACGTAGTAGGCACCATCGTGTTGCACCAGGGTGCCAATAACTTGGCGGCGCTCGGTGGGGCCAATTTGCTTGTAAATAAAGCCGCCCTTGTCGGTGATGGTCAGCTTGAGCATATCGCCTTCCACCAGCTTAGACTTACTAGCGTAGTTAGCTGGCACGGGGTAATTCTTGCCATCCGGGCCAATCATGACCTGGCCATCAAATACGCCTTCAATAATCTTGCCAGCCACATCCTCCTGGCTATTGCGTGGGGTAATAACCTGGCCGTCCTCGCCGAGGATACTAATCAAAAGCTCCTTAGCAGCGGCCAAGTTTGTTTCGGCGTCTTGAATTAACGATTTAAGACGCTTGACCTGTTTTTCTGGTAATTCAGACATAATCTCGCAGTTCCTTGTCTGTTTTTATCGTGAATATCTCTTCTATTATATACGCTAGTGGCCAGGGGTTGTCAAGTTGATTATCAGTGGCCCGTACGTGGCGTGCGGCAGATAAACCAATCATCCCGGCCATAGCGGCGGTGTTCAACATGCCGAAAGCAGGCTGTCAGTTCCCCGCTCAGCTGTGTGGCTGGCACGGCAATATGGGCTTTGTGCGCCGGCACATGGGCTGGGCTGGGAGTGATGATAGCCACGACGCCCGTCGGTTCTAGAAGCGTGCCAATGGCACGAAAGAATGCAGCACGGTCCGCAATAAATGCAACGACGTATTTACAGGTAATAAGGCCGTAGTGGCAGAGCGGCAAAGGCGGCTTGGTTATATCACGCACAGCAAAGGTGATGCCCTGTGTGTAGATAGTACTTGCCTGTGCTTGGCTAATAGCTTCGGTGGATATGTCGATGCCAGTTACCTGGTAGCCGCGGTGGTATAGGTCACGCACCAATTGCCCAGTGCCGCAGCCAACATCCAGCGCTGTTTTGGGTGCGCTGCGTGCCACATGGCACAGCTTCCCTACCTGGTGGGTTGGGAGCTGTAAATAATCATGATGGTTGGAGTAAGTGTCATTCCACGTTTTGGTCATTAAATTAATCAATTAAATTATTTTATTATATATGTAAGACCCCGAAGTTGAGAACTTCGGGGCTACTACTAAGTTTAGTAGTTACAGGATCCGCACTGACATCCTTGGTCGCCATCACCATCACTTGCACTGCAATCGGAGCAATCTGAGTGGTTTGCGACCCAGAGCTCGTCGTCAACAGCAAGTCCAGCTTGACGCATAGCTTTTGCCGTTGCCAAAGGACCCTTACTTAAATTGGGTACGCTCGGGTCATCGGTTGGCTCATGGTGAATAAATCGACCACCAGTGAGCTTACGACAAAAGTCATCGTAGCTTCGGGTGTACAAGATGAATGTATGCCATCCTATATCCACCATCGAAGAAGGACTGTGATGTGCACTTGGCTTGATGGCTGCCAGGCGCAGGAATCCTATGGCTTGGTCAAGAATGCGCATCGAAAGATCGTGGTCGAAACCGTGATCCTTCATGATCCTATTGACCAAGCGGTTTTGTAGGTTCGTATCGAGCAGGCTTAGATGGACTAAGCGATGGCCGATAAGGGGTGTGCTCATATTGGGCACCTTCCTATAGTTTGAGATACGATATGCATCTCAATGACTAGCTATATAGGATATAGCGAGATTGCCTTTGTACAATCCTACATATTAGTATATTAGTATATTAGTATATTAGTATATTAGTCAACCGTAAGAAAATAGATGCTGCGCCTTTCCACAGCCCTACCAGATAACACGGCACATTCGTTGTAAATTTGGGTGGCACATTATGCCCTATAGGCCTTGCTATCGTAGCTGTGGCTTGGTATAATGCATGAGCTTTAGCACACCGGGTGCTAATGTTCTTTTCTCTGAGGAGTCATGATGATTCGATCTGCTACCGTGTTTAACATTACCCGTATGCCGCCCACGACTGACTTTGTAAAAGGCCAGCCGTTCCAAGCTGGGGGGTACACACTACACCCCATACTATACGGGAAGATTGATTCCGTTGTCTATACTCGAGAGGGGGTGATATATTTTGAGCGACTACGCTGCGTCGTAAGCCGTGGTGACGTTACAGCCGCCGCCGCTATACAAGTGACCGGACGGTATAATACCACCACTCGTCGTGGCGAGGCGCGGTTTATCCCACCGCTGTTGGTGGGCGAAACGCCCGCCACTGCTGCCTAAATCCCTCTACCCCGCTGCTTTTACCGGCAGCGGGTTTTCTTTGCTGGCTTGGCTATGCCCGTTGCGCCAGGCTACGCTTACGCTGCTAAACCAAAACCACCGCCAAGTAGTGATACTCAGCGGTGGTTTGTTATAACAACCGAGCCGTGCGCGTGCAGCTAAACTATACCAGCTCGACGCTTGCGCCAGCGTCTTCAAGCTTCTTCTTAGCTTCTTCTGCTTCGTCCTTCGAAACCTTCTCGAGGATGGCGCTTGGTGCGTCATCTACCAGAGCCTTTGCTTCACCCAGGCCTAGGCCAGTGATTTCCTTCACAGCCTTGATAACTGGCACCTTCTGGCCACCAGCGTCCTTCAGCTGAACGGTGAATTCAGTCTTTTCGTCCTCTGCGGCAGCATCGCCACCAGCAGCTGGGCCGGCTACAGCTACTGCAGCAGCAGCTGGCTCAATGCCATACTCATCTTTCAATACGTTCTTTAGTTCGTTCACTTCTAGAACAGTCAGTTTGGTTAGCTCTTCAGCTAGTTTTTTTACATCAGCCATTGTCATAGCTCCTTTGGTTCGGTTAGTAATTAGTTGGTTGCCTTGGCTTCAACGCCATCCAGCAGCGCATGCAGGTTGCCAGAAAGGCCGTTGGTAATATCGTGTACCGGTGAAAGCAGTTGTGATACCACCTGGGCGATGAGCTGATCCTTGCTTGGCAGGCCTGCCAGGGCAGTAATCTCGCTCGTACCAAGTGCCAGGCCTTCGCCGCTAAAGCCGCCCACCAGCTCTAGGGCTGGGTGATCTTTGCTAAAGCGGTCCAGCACTTGGGCTGGAGCGACCTCATCCTCGGTGCTAAAGGCGTAGATCAACTGGCCTTGTAGCAGTGAGGTGTCGGCATCTTTGTAGGTATCGTTACTTTCGAGTGCCACGCGTACCAGGCGGTTTTTGACGACCTTGATGGTAACGCCAGCCTGGCGTGCGTGAGCACGTAGTTCTTGAAGCTCTGCAACACCCAGGCCTTTGTATGAGGCAAACGCCGTCATCTTGGCATCGGCGAGGATATCAGCAACTTCGGCAACCAAAGTTTGTTTTTTATCGCGGGTAATTGCCATGCAATAAAACTCCTTTGGGTTAGATTTCTAAAAACGGGCTCGGTTGTTAATGTACTGGTAGTTGGTAGGCCCTACGCTTGATGCGCCGGCCCTACGGCACCACCAAAGACAATGAGAAAAGAAGTAATATCCCTCGGTAGCGGATTAAGCCGTAGCAGAACATCTGCGCTGGCAGCTACTGTCTCTGGTAATGTCTAGCTAGGATTATACGGGACGAGGCGATGGGTTGTCAAGCGCGCTGGTGCGTAGGCAGAGCCAGCCACGCGGTAAGGGCGCCCCTAGTATACGCCAGGTGCCAGGCCGTCAATCGGCGCTGGGAGGCTGCGCTGGTCTTTATAGGCGCGCGGTAGCATATGCTGCGGCCGCCAGGTACGGATAAGCTCTGCTCGGTCGCTGGTGGTTTGATATTTGCCACTGATACCGCCCCGGCCGGTAGTGTAATCACCCTGGACTGGGCTATTGGTCGTGTGGAATATCAGCTGGCCAACGCGCTCGCCAACCGGTAGTACGACGCTTTCGTGCCGGTTGAGGTTATAGATTTCGAGCGTAATGCGGTTAATATAGCCAGGGTCGATCCAGCCAGCATCAAAGCAGACTGCCACGCCATTGCGGCCCCAGCTGCTGCGGCTTTTGACTTCGGCGGCGCCACCATGGGCACGAATCCCCACAAACTCGTGCGTATGCGCCAGGATGCGCTCACCTGGGCGCAGCACAATGATAGGGTGCTCGGGTGGAATATTACGTAGGAGCGCGTAGCCATTCTGCTGGCACCACTGCTGGTGTGGCGTTGCGGTGTGGGGCCCATTAAAGTAGCGCTCCACATCCTGCTTGCTAAACGGATTATAGACGCGCGCATTATTGACGGCTTCCTGCCGGTAGTAGTAATAGCCAAGGGTAAAATCAAGACTAGCTTCGCTTACGTGGTGCGGGTTAAAAGGCGTGCACACGATCGTGCCGTCTTTGATTGCCTGTGTGATATCGCGATTGCTATAGACTGCCATTATACCCTATCTCCTCTTTATTCCATTGTACCATGAACTGCGGAGCGGTCTGCACGTAGCCCTGCCCTACCGCATGGTGCGCAAAACCCCGCCTCAAATGGGCGGGGGCTTTTACGTGTATCCTGGTGTAGAATGCTAGTTGTTGCTTACTTCTACCTTGATACCAGGGCCCATAGTGGTGCTAACGGTGATTGATTTAATGTAAGCACCCTTCAGGCTGCTTGGCTTTTGAGCCTGCAAGCTGGTAAAGAACGCCTGAGCGTTGCCTGCGAGCTTATCAGCCCCAAAGCTGACCTTACCAAATGGCAGGTGCACAATGGCCTGCTTATCGACACGGTATTCAATCTTACCGGCCTTAGCCTCGGTTACGGCCTTGGCAACATCGGTGGCAACGGTACCGCTCTTGGGGTTTGGCATCAAGCCACGTGGGCCTAGCAAGCGGGCGTAGCGGCCCAGCTTTGGCATGTACTGAGGGGTTGCTACCAGTACATCGAAGGTCAGCTCTTCTTTGTCGAGCTGCTTGGTGAATTCTTCATCGCCAACGATATCAGCCCCAGCTGCCTTAGCGGCAGCATGTTCGCTCTCTGGTGCAAAGACGGCAACGCGCACATCCTTACCAGTACCATGTGGCAAGCTAACGGTAGCGCGGATATTCTGGTCGGCCTGGCGAGGGTCAACACCGAGGCGCACGTGTAGTTCAACGCTGGCATCAAAGGCGGTGGTGCTAGTGGTTGTAGCGAGCTCCAGGGCCTCAGCAAGGCTGTAGAGCTTACCTGCCTCTACCTTGCCGGCAGCTGCTTGGTACTTTTTACCACGGCGTTCAATGCGGGGGCGCGTAACTGGCTTTGGGCCCTTCTTCTTGGCTTCAACTGCATCTGGGTCCTGCGGGGTGGTATCACCCTGTTCTTTACGGGCTTCTTTGGCGGCCTTTTCGGCAGCTTCATCAAGCGCCTTTTGGCTGCGCTTACCAGCCTTGGCAACGTGCTGTTCCTTTACCTCGTGCTTTTCGGCTTCGGCAATTGCGGCCTCAATCTCGGCCACGGTGTTGGTTTCGCTCACCTCTAGTTTCAGCTCGGCGGCTTTGGCGAGTAGTTCTGGCTTAGTAGCCATAGTGGTAACTCCTTATCTGTGGTGCATACGGCCCGGGCTAAGGGCCTCCCACGCTAGTAATAACCGTGCCATTATAGCACAGCAGGCTGCGCGCCGGCAACTAGCGGTGCTGGTGGGCTCACCCCGGTATGCTGGCCCGGCAGCCGCGGCCCCCTTGCGCCTTATGGCTGGTGCTGCTATAGTTTGAGCGGCGTAGTATTCAGGCTGCGTTGTTCTTTGTTTTGATTAAGGAAGGAAGTGGTGCCTTATGACTTTCGTAAGGAGCCATAACTTAGCATTGCCAGCCCGTCGTATGGGGGACAGTATTCCTCGTATTATAATTGGCGTTGCTTTAATCGCTGGTCTGGCGCTACTGTACGCATTGGCCGGCACGCCGTTTGTGCCACTGGTGCTGGTTGTGGTAGCCAGTTTAGCTGTGCGGGAAACCGTGCAGCTCAGTAATGCCAGCCCGCGCATCGCACCGGTGCTGGCATTTGGTGCGGTGGTGGTAAGTGGCCTATTCGCCGGCTACTTGCTGCTTGGGCAGCAGCCCCAGTATCTGGTACTGCTGTTAGCTGCAGTTGTTGCAGCTGATAGCGGTGCCTTTTTTGCGGGGCGCATGGCTACGGCTGTGCTAGCTGCGCGCGGTATGCGGCCGCACCGCTTGAGCCGCTACTCCCCCAGTAAAACCTGGGAGGGCGCGCTTGGTGGCGTTGCTAGTAGTTGGATGGTCACCGGTGTCGTGGTGCAGTGGCTCGCCATACCGCTGCCAGCTATAGCGCTGCTTGCGCTGGCTGCCACTCCCGTCGTCGCAATATATGGCGATTTGTGGGAGTCCTGGCTTAAACGCCAGGCTGGCGTGAAAGATACCAGCCGGCTACTTGGTCCGCACGGCGGCATCCTTGACCGGCTTGATAGCATGGGGCCGGTACTGGCCCTGTGTGGCGGGCTGATCCTCCTTCTATAGCAAATACCCCCTCGGCTTTGGCGCTGAGGGGGCTTCTTTTTACTCGAAGGTTTCGGTTTCGATGCTGTAGCTGCAGCTACCGGACGCTCCAGCCGGGGCAGTTTTATCGGCATTCGGGCCGCTGGGGCAGTTGCCGTCGCTCGGTGGAAAGTGGATTCGCCAGCCACCGCCGGATTTATAGCGGGCTGTGTAGCCTTTGGTGGTTGGCTTACCGCCAGCTACGGCCTGAAAGTTAGCTGGCAGTGTTGCGGCACCAGAATCACACCCTGTAGAGAGGCAGTAGATACTACCGGTTTCGAGCCGCTGGTCACTGGTTGAGCGTGCCTCGTAAATTGATATCAGCTTGCCCCACTGCTTTACGTTTGCAACTAAAGCATTCATCCGGGCGTGCTGAGTAAAGCCATTATAGGCCACTAGCGTTATGCTGGCTAAAATCCCGATAATCACCACGACCACCAGGAGTTCTACAATGGTAAAGCCGGGTTTTTTGTGTACTGCTGTTTGTGTAGGCATACGTCCCCCTTAAAATTTGCTTAAGTATAGTCTAGCAAGTATGGTGGGTTTAAGCAAGAGCAGTTTGCGGCCATGTATGGGCTGAACGAGCAAGAGTTTTGCACTATAAAACAGCCTTAGCAGAACACTAAGGCTGTTTGTGTGGCTCAGGGATCGCTACCTAGTCGACAACTTCAACGCCCATCGATCGGGCAGTGCCGGCTACTGTCTTGATGCGGCCCTCTTCGTCGATTGCGTTCAAGAGATCCTTCTTGGCTTCGGCGATTTCTGCCAGCTGTGCGCGGCTGATTTTGCCAACCTTATCGCTATGTGGCTTACCGCTCCCCTTTTGGATGCCGGCCTTTTCGCGGATCATATCATCCACTGGCTGGCCCAAGCTCTTCCACGTAAAGGTGCGGTCTTCGAACACTTGCATGTGTACGATGACGTCCTTACCCATCAGGTCCTTGGTGGCCTCGTTAAATGGATTGATAAAATCCATCATATTAAGGCCCCATTGGCCGAGGGTAGAACCGACTGGTGGCCCAGCAGTTGCGCGGCCAGCAGGAATACGGAGTTTTAGATTACCGATTACTTTCTTTGCCATTATATACTTCCTTTTTAACTCGTAATTATCCACGAGTGCGTAACGCTAGCTATTATACTACAGCACGGCGCGGCGTGCTAGCCCTTTGCTACGCTATACGTGAGTGACCTGCAGAGCGTCAAGCTCTACCGGGGTGTCGCGGCCGAACATGCTTACCATAACCTTGAGCTTACCCTTTTGGTAGTCAATTTCGCTAATGGCACCATCAAAGCCCTTAAACGGCCCGTCGATGATATTGACGACCTCTCCCTCGCTAAAGTCGATGTGGTGCTTTGGCTCTTCGACGCCCATGCGCTTTTTAATCTTCTTGATTTCGCTATCGCTGACTGGGGTTGGCTCGGTGCCGCTGCCAACAAAGCCGGTCACGCCAGGGGTGTTGCGCACAATAAACCAAGTTTCCTCGGTGAGTTTCATTTCTACTAACGCGTAGCCCTGGAAGATTTTGCGCTCAACTACCTTGCGCTTACCGTTTTTGATTTCGATTTGCTTTTCCTTTGGGATCATGACATCGAAGATTTTATCGGCCATATCGACGGCATTAATGCGCTGGCGGATCGATTCTGCCACCTTATCTTCGTAGCCACTATAGGTGTGGATAGCGTACCATTGTCGGGTTGAATCGTAGCGTTTGTTCGTCATAAAAATCCTTTCTGGGCTAGCCAATCAGTAGGTTAAAGAGGTATTTAAAGAGTGCATCAAGCAGTAGCACCAGTGCGACAAAGAAGCCGGTAAAGATAATCACCGCGGCGGTTAGATACCAGGTCTGGGCGCGGCTTGGCCAGCGCACTTGGCGGAGCTCCTGCCAGGCGCCACGGAAGTAGCCAATCTTCTTTTCACCAGTTTTAAGCGGCGCGGCGCTGCGTGCTTTGGTGTGGCGTTTGGCCGGCGTGCTGGCAGCAACGCTGGCTGTTGGTGTGGTTTGTTTGGTGGATTTTTTGCTATTGGTGGTGCTGGCCTCGCGGGTTACAACGCGGGTCGTGACCTTCTTTTTGGTGGATTTTGCTTTGCTTGCTTTCGCCACAGTGTCTCTCCCAATTTAAATAGTCTGCTTCGTGCAGACTGTCAAGGCTAGTATAGCGCGGCGCGGCGCGGCGTGTCAAGCGCGCAGGTATAGGCTAAATAATCGGTGTGTACTGCTTAAGCTGCCGACGGTGCTGCTGGTAGTGCGGGTCAGCGGCAGCCACCAGGCGCCAAAAAGCTGGCGAGTGGTCCATCCGCTGGGTATGGCAGAGCTCATGAATCAGTACGTAATCAATCAGCGCAAACGGTAGATTCATCAGGGCAATATTAAGGCTAATCGTCCCCTGGCTACTGCAGCTACCCCAGCGGCTGATTGCGTGCGAAAACCGCACCCGCTGGTAGGTGTAACCATGCTGCGTAGCGAGCACGGCCAGGCGCCCCGGCAGGTAGTGCTTGGCTTCGCGCCGTAAGGCAGCTTGGGCAGCACGAGCAATGGCCTGCTGCACGGTTGGGTGCTCAAGCTGCATAGGGGCTGGTACGGTAGCGATAATAACACACCCCTGCCGGCGAACCTGCAACTGGCCCCCGGGGGCTACGACCAGTGAATGCTGCTTGCCAATAGCCATACCACTGGTGTAGCGGGCACCAGCCCCGTGCCGCGCCAGGAGCTGGCGAATGTGCGGGCGTGATTCATTAATCAGCCGCTCTATAGCCCTAAGGCTAGTGCGGCGTGGTGCGGTCAGTTTCGGCTGGCCACGAGCGTTTAGGCTGAGGGTAATAGCCCGCGCTCGGGCTAACCGCCGCACGATGATAGGGCCAAATTCATCATCAGGGAGCTCGTTCATTACTGGATAGAGATCGAAGACCCACCAATATTACGGCGGGGAATGTGGACTGCTGGCCGTACAATTGACGGGTCGCTACTGGTAAACAGGTGGTCGTGCCCAGCCTGGGCCAGGTGGCGTAGGATTGCCCGTGACTGCGAAGTGTAGGTGTGCTTGCCACTGAGCACAACGGGGCGCTCGGCGTTGCTTGGTGGTGTAAAGCGGCGCACCAGGCTATTAAAGCGTTCTTCTGGGATAAGCCGGTTGCTATGGCCCCGTACCCCCAGCACGGCCCGGCGCATAGCGGTAGCCGGCTCGGTTTGGATCCAAATCAGCATCGGTTGGTAGCCAAACTCCTGCACAAACCGTATCAGCGCTGTGCGGTCAGTCCGGGATTCGCAGCCACCTTCAAATATAATTGGGTGATTAGTCTTGAGTAGTTCCCCGAGCTGGTGCCGCGCCAGGCGTGCCACGGTTGCGTCTTCTTCGCGGCTATAGCTGGGGTGCTGGGTAAGCTGGGCGCGGATAGCATCGTACTCAATGAATGGTGCGCCAAAAGTCTCGGCAAACTGCTCGGCAAAGTAGGTTTTCCCTGCGCCAGGAATCCCTACTACAAACAACACGCGCGGATTGGCAGGACTTAACGACTTCATATACCCCCCAGTATACCAGATGTTCGCGCGCGGGCTCAAAATTCGCTTGCGCCTTTACAACTCATTGCCGGGTTGCTATAGTAGAAGCACTGGAGGAGTATAGCTCAGTTGGCTAGAGCACCGGTCTCCAAAACCGGGTGTCGGGGGTTCAAGTCCCTCTACTCCTGCCATATGGTATAATTCGCCCGCTTGTGCACATGCATAAGCGGGCTTTTGATTGTAGATTATAACGATGTGCGCAGAGCCCAGGCCTTGATAGTGCCGGCCTAGGCTGGTAGCGCAAGCTGTATACTCCTTACGAGCGCAGCAAGTTGGTGATAAACTCAAGCGGCACTGCCCCGCGTACAATTGGGTGGGTGTCGACAAAGGTAGATGGCGTACCAGTAATACCGTGAGTGCGCACGTGGTCGAGCTGCTGCTTTTGCTGCTGCAGGTAGCCGTTATGCTCAAGGCACTGGCCGAGCTTGGCTGCATCAATGCCAATTGCACTTGCCAGTTGCTCGGGCGGGTTATTGGTGTAGAAGGACGCCGCCGCGCTGCTACCACTGCGTGCTATTAACTCGTAGGTGTGGTGAAGCGCCTGCCAGTATTTACCCTGTTGGTTAGCGCATAGGCTGTACTCGTTAAGGCTTGCCGAATATTCCGAAATAAACGCCACGGGGCGCACAACTAACTGGGCTTTGCCAGTGCGCACATACTGCTCATAAATTGGCTGGAGTGTTTGCTGGTGGTACTCGCTGCAGCGCGGGCACAAGGGGTCTACATATACAGTGATGGTGTGCGCTGCCGGCTTGCCAACAGATATGGAAATTGGTGCTGATTCCGGTGCGTGGGACTGAGGCGTCTGCGGTGTGCGTGGCCAAAAGAACAGCACAAGGGTGGCAAAGATAACCACTCCGGCGAGCGTCAGGAGGGCAACGTGTTTGAATGATGGGCGGGATGATTTCATACCTATAGTATAGCAGCTGGGGTGGGTTGCTGGCTAGGGGGTGTGTGGCTTGAGGGTTAGTGCTTGATCAAAGCATAAACGTTGTTTATAATGGTTGGCAAATAGTAATATCGCTAAGGGGTAGGCGACTGGAATGAAAATGCTAATGCTTGGGTGGGAACTGCCGCCGCATAACAGCGGTGGTTTAGGCGTTGCATGCTATCACCTTTCGAGGGCGTTGGCGGGCTGCGGCGCCCAGATTGATTTTGTGCTGCCCTACCAGGCCCACCACCCTGGTACAGATCATATGCGTGTTCATGCTGCCAGTTCTACTGCTCCGGGGCGGGCGTCCTGCGGCGCCTATGATAGCCAGCAGGCTCATACAAGCCTGGGTGGTATTCGTGCCTTGCAGCAGCAGTATGTCCAATTTGTCGAGCAGTTCGTGGCCCAGCATCGTATTGATATTATCCACGCCCATGACTGGCTGACGATGGAAGCTGGCGTACGGGCCAAGCAACTAACTGGTGCGCCGCTGATTGTGCATGTGCATGCCACCGAGTTTGACCGCTCCGGCGAGCATGACGGCAACCCGCTTGTGCACGAGATTGAGCAGCATGCACTGCTTGCGGCGGATCGTATTCTGGCTGTGAGCGCCCTGACCAAAAGCATTATTGTGCAGCGTTACGGCATTCCGGCGGCTAAGGTTGATGTCGTCTATAATGCACTCAGTAGCGCTGCTGCCCGCGGCGTGATCGATACGACCCAGCAGGTAGCAGCAGACGACACGCAGACCTACCAATACCTCGCAGACTTGCAGCGCCAGGGCTACCGTGTTGTGGCGGCGGTGACGCGCTTTACCACGCAAAAGGGCCTTGGCTACTTGCTTGATGCCGCCAAGCTGGTTGCCGAGCAGCGCTCGCGGGTTGTCTTCTTGCTGGCTGGTGATGGCGAAGAGCGCGCCCAACTGATTGAGCAAACCGCTCGCCTGGGGATTGCCGATAGAGTGCTCTTCACTGGCTTTGTGCGTGGCCAGGCCTGGCGCGATGCTTACCGTATTGCCGATATCTTTGTGATGAGTAGTGTTAGCGAACCCTTTGGGCTGACCGCTCTAGAAGCGGCACGCTACCGGACGGCACTCCTTATTAGTCGGCAGTCTGGTGTGGGTGAAGTCCTGCGCCATGCCCTACGGTTTGACTACTGGAACAGCGCCGAGCTTGCCCGGCATATTATTGAATTGGTTGACTCCCCTGCCCGCCTCGCTGCATTGCAGCAAGCCAGCACCCATGAGTACGAGTCTGTTAGCTGGGACGATATCGCCCATACCTGTATGGAGCTATACCAGCGTATGTGTGTAAGGCGGCCGCTATGAGCCAGGCATTGGTGCTGTGTATCGAGTTTCACCAGCCGTATCGCTTGCGGCCACTAGCAGCATGGGATATTGCCCGCCAGCACGATTATTTTGCCGGTAGCGGACCGTATGAATATAACAACCAGCGAGTCTTCTTGCGCGAATGTGAGCGCACTTACCGGCCGCTGCTACGCATGCTCCAGACGACCCTAGCCGAGCAGCAGGTTGGGCTGACCTGCGTGATAAGCGGTACCTGGCTGGAGCAGGCTCAGGCCTGGGCACCGGATATTGTCGCGAGCATGCAGGCGCTTGTCGCAACTGGCCGGGTGGAGCTTCTTGGCCACACCTACTACCATAGCCTTGCGTGGTGGCACAATACCGATGAGCACCAGCGCCAGGTTCGGCAGCACCAGGCAGCCATGCAGACTACCTTTGGCCTAACGCCAACGGCCTATAGCAATACTGGTACTACTGCGGACAGTACGCTCGCAGCATGGGCACACCGCTCCGGCTACCGAGCCCTACTGGCCCAGGCTGGGCCGGGT
>ERZ772912.35-NODE-35-length-64405-cov-13.659907_pt1 | contig 64405 bp, 55 predicted proteins | sample MGYA00512119_ERZ772912 | MGnify/ENA primary metagenome ERZ772912 (study PRJEB29015, sample SAMEA2738048) | human oral metagenome | biome: human oral; feature: human-associated habitat; material: saliva | place: China | collected 2230 ...
AGGCGTGGGAGCAGCCGCACCGCGCCTACCACCACAGCGGGCACCTTTCGCAGATGCTCTCCGACCTGGACCGCCTCTATGCACATCGCGCGCAGGGTTCTACTCCCCTGGCGTTGGTTCTGGCGGCGTGGTTCCACGACGCGGTCTATGAGGGCGCACCGGGTGAGGATGAGTGCCGCAGCGAGCAGCTGGCGAGCGCCTCCCTGGAGCCGCTGGTTGCCGCGGGCCTGCTCACCGAGCAGGAGCTGCAGATGGTGAGCCTTCTGGTGCGCGCCACGGCAACCCACGAGCTTCCCGAGTCTGCCGACCTACCGGCGGGCTATGAACCGGCGGATATTCAACTGTTCCTCGACGCCGATATGGCTATTCTGGCGGCTGATTCGGCGCGCTATCGCCGCTACCTGCGCGGGGTGCGCAGTGAATACTCCCACTTTGACAATGAGGCTTTCCGTACCGGTCGTACGACCTTTTTACGTTCCATCCTGGGTCGTGAGCGTATCTTCCTTTCCGAAGAGGCTTTCAAGCTCTGGGAGGAGCCCGCGCGGGCTAATCTGCGTGCTGAGCTCAGCGAGTGGGGGTGTGACCCGCAGAGGCTTCTGCAGGCTCTCGCACCCTAACCGCCTACACCTCAAACACATACCGCCAAGAATGCACCCACGCCAAGGTGCACTCTCGGCGGTTTTTCGTGGAATCTCCCAGGTACACACATCTCGGATACACAAATCTCGGGCACGCAAAAGACGCCCACCCCGTGCGGGGTAGGCGCCTTTTTGAAGTATGTTGGGCTAGAGCCAGCTTCTATGCGCTAAGGCTTAGAGAGCGGTGTAGTAGCCGTCAACGGACATCCAGGAGGTGGGGTGCACCAGGGTACCGTTGGTGGGGTTCAGAGCGGAGATCATCTTGCCGTCGCCCAGGTAGATACCAACGTGGCTGTAGCCGTTCTGGAAGACGATGTCGCCGGGCTGGGGGTTAGAGGTCGGGCGCAGCTCGTTCTTCATTGCGTAGGTGAAAGCGGTCAGCTTGATGCCGTGCTGAGCGAAAACCCAAGAGGTGAAGCCGGAGCAGTCCCATGCACCGAAGGTCTTGCCGCCCCAAACGTATGCGCCACCCAGGCCGCTCATTGCGGTTGCAACGATTGCGTCGCGGGATGCGTTACCGGAGGAAGCTGCGGGTGCAGCGGGTGCCGGAGCTGCAACGGGTGCAACGTAAGCCTGCTGGGTCTCAGCCTGGGGTGCTACGTAGGTGGTCTCAACTGCGGGTGCAGCGGGAGCCTCGGCTGCTGCGGGAGCAACGTAGGTCTGCTGTGCCTGAGCCTGGGGTGCAACGTAGGTGGTTGCGGGGGTGTTGTAGCTGGTGTAGTCGAACTCGTAGTTGGTGTAGTCGTAGGACAGATCAGCAGCAGCGGGGATCTGTGCAAATGCGTTCGCGGGAACGGTCGAGCCGAGCAGGATTGCGCCTGCTGCGATGGTTGCACCTGCGGTACGTACGATCTTCTTAGCCATTAGTAATTCCTCCATTGCCTGACGAGGTGAGCTGTCGGACTCGAGCATGGATTCGCTCGGCCACCGAAGTGACTTAGCCCCGAGGCTTCTCAATTGAGAAGCCGTATCCCAGCTTGGGGATTGGGTCCCCCGCTTCTGCCATATTGGGTAGACGTTCATCGAAGCGTTGGCAGAACTCAGCGGAACCGCTTCGACGGTGCCCTCTTACGATTAGGATTTGGGCACAGAAATGAGAATACACAGAAAACTCCCAGTTGTCACTTCATTCGGGCTTAAATTTTGAGCTTTCACCCCCGGCGGAACGGAGCGAGCCTGAACGGCTAGAGCATCGTTTAGTTGTGGGAGCTTAATCAATTTAAGGCGTTTGACTAGGCATTTCACAAGGATGCACATTCGCTTTTAATGCACCAGCACCCCTTAAGGACATGGTTCAAAACTCTTAAGAATGAGCCTCGTCTCTTAAGGTTTTGCTCCCATAATTCACTCAGAATCCGGCGTTTCGCTCAATTTCAACCTCAGGTTTAAGCGAAAAACACGAAAAATGCACTCTAGCGCAGTTGCCAAAAAGTTGAGGGAGGAGTATATGCTCGCTCACGTGAGGGCAGCCTGCACCACTGATACACACCGCTTAATCCACCTTGTGCAGCCCGAATACGCCTCATTCCTCCGCTTTTGCCCGATTCTTCCCTTATATATGGCGTTTTCCACCGATTATTGATCAAAATCGTCCACTATCTAAGACAGTGCCGGTTCTCGGGGAGTCCACGACACAAAAACGGTGGCACCGCCTCCTCAAGTAAGAAGGCGATGCCACCGTTTAAAGCGTGAAGCGGGTTAGTAGACTCTCAAAATTGGAGCTTAGAGGCTGCCACCGCGCTTGACCACAATCGCGTTTGCCACGTCCATATCCAGGGAGAGGGTGTCCTCTTCACCATCGGCGTGAACAATCACGTCATCGTTCTGGCCAGCAACCACGGACACCGAAGCGCCGTAGACAATACCAGCGTCAGCCAGCAGCTTCAGCAGCTCAACGTCAGTCTGAATGGACTCGGGGAAGCGAGAAATGGTGAAACGATCCTCGGGGCCAGAGTCGCGCGCAGCCAGGGACATGGGCACGGTGCGCTCGTCGTTCGTCTCGCTCACGTGGCCCAGATCCTCCAGGCCGGGGATAGCGTTACCGTACGGGGAGAACTTGGGATCCTTGAGCATCTCCAGGATGCGCTTCTCCACCTTGTCACTCATGACGTGCTCCCAGCGGCATGCCTCTTCGTGCACGTACTCAAGCTCCAGGCCAATAATGTCGGAGAGCAGGCGCTCAGCCAGGCGGTGCTTACGCATGACCTCGACCGCCTTGTGGCGGCCTTCCTCAGTCAGCTCGAGGTGGCGGTCCGGCTCAACGGTGAGCAGACCGTGCTTCTCCATGCGTGCCACGGTCTGGGAAACGGTCGGGCCGGAGTGCTCGAGTCGTTCAGCGATGCGCGCACGCATGGGGACGATGCCCTCTTCCTCCAGTTCGAGGATGGTGCGCAAATACATCTCTGTGGTATCGATGAGGTCTGTCATATATCTCTCCCAGCTATCACCGCAACAGTGCTTAGATAGCACTGCCTAAGTCGTTACTTAATTCAATAATCTATTATGTACTTTTTCAGCGGCTTTTGCCACGGCTTAAGTCATTGAGTCGCCCAACAATAACCGTTGGACGACTCAATACAACACTTTATATATGCATTTTGCTAGCCCACCCCTTATTAAGAGGAGTGAATAGTAAGCTCTACTCTGCGGACTCAGTCTCTGCAATTTCTTCCACGGCAGATTTGTTCTCTGCAGTTTTGTTCTCTGCGGGCTCACCGGACTCAGCAGATTCCTCTGCCTCAGTGGCTTCAGCAGACTCTGCATTCTCCTGCGCGGTATTCTCCTGCTCTGCGTTCTCCTGCGCAGCGTTCTCCTGCAGGTCCTCTGGGCGAACGCGGTCAGCCCACGGCACCCAATCCGGCGCAATCAGCGCGTCATCACCGGGCAACAGGCCAACCTCGCAAATGGTTGCCACGCGGGAGCGAGGCGCACGCGAGAGGGTCGCAAACCAGAACCAGCCGCGGTAACCGGGCAGGGTGCACTCAAAGAGGTGAGTGCTCAGGCGCTCTTCCTCAGCGCGTACATGGTGCACCAGGCCGATAGCATGTGCCGGGGCGATCTCCTGAACGCCCTGCAGCGCCACATCCTTAGCGGCGGCAAGAATCTCATCCACCTTGGAGGTGCGGCGCAGCTTGTGCGGAACGCCCAGGGAGGGGGTACCCACCTCTTCATCCAGCGGAGTGAAGGGGTCGGGGGTGGAGTCTTCGTTCTGTTCGGCTTCTTCGGCTGCGGATTCCTCAGAAGTAGATTCCTCAGCGGGCGCATCAGCCGCTACAGTCTCTTCAGCGTTCACGGAGGGCTGAGTCTCGGCAGGTACAGCGCTACCCTCATCGGTGCTCTCAGGCGCGGCAGAAGGCACAACGGACTCTGCGGGCGCGTCAGTAGCGGGCGTAGTTTCGGGGAGCAGTTCAATAACCTGTTCAGACATACCCCTATTAAAGCATCTCGCGTGCGCAAACAGTGCGGCCGCTCCCCCAAGCTTCACATACGCTGTGAATTTGAGTCTCAAACCGCTAAATCTGGGGCTTCGCTCATTAACAGCTGTGTGTGAGCTGATACCGTTAAATTCATGAGTAATGAACCCGTACAGGACACGCGCAGCACCGCAGACCGGGCACCCGCGCCCCTTCCCTACGCCGGAGCCATCCGCTGGCTCGGTGCAGGCGGCGCGATTCTCGCTCTGCTCTGTCTGCTCACCGGAGTTGCCATGCTCGTGATGAAGTGGGTTGGGGCAACGCCGCCCGCCCTCATGAGCCAGATTCCGCTGGTCCTCCTCCCCGTCGCCTTTATTGCCCTCATGGCCGCACTGATTCTGTCGGTCATGCGCCGCAACAAGGCCTAAAGATTTGAGCCGCAAGCTCACACACATCATTCACTTATCAAGTACAGCCTGCCATTCAGAGAGAAAGATAGAGTATGTCTACTGAAGCAAAACTCCTAGTCGTCGATGACGAGTTCAACATTCTTGAACTGCTCGCCACCTCCCTGCGTTTTGCCGGTTTTGAAGTAGTGACCGCCGGCAACGGCCGCGAAGCCCTCGAAAAGGCACACGCCGAAAACCCCGACCTCATTGTCCTGGACGTCATGATGCCCGGCATGGACGGCTTCGAGGTGACCCGCCGCCTGCGCGAAAACGGCACCACCACCCCCGTGCTCTTCCTGACCGCAAAGGACGCCACCGAGGACAAGGTGACCGGTCTGGGTGCCGGTGGCGACGACTACGTCACCAAGCCCTTCTCCCTCGACGAGGTGATCGCCCGCATCCGCGCCATTCTGCGCCGTAGCCGCAGCATCCAGGACGAGGACGACGCCGTACTGCGCGTTGACGCCCTCACCCTGAACGTGGACACCCACGAAGTGTTCCTCGGTGACGAAGAGATTGACCTCTCCCCCACCGAGTTCAACCTGCTGCACTACCTGATGCTCAACGCCAACCGCGTGCTGTCCAAGGCGCAGATTCTCGACCACGTGTGGGAGTACGACTTCAACGGCGACTCCTCCATCGTTGAGTCCTACATTTCGTACCTGCGCCGCAAGATCGACAACAACCGCGAAAACCACGAGCCGCTCATCCACACCAAGCGCGGTGTGGGCTACATGATTCGCGGTTCTCGAGGCTAACGTGGCGCTCAAACCCCTCGACCGGATCCCCCAGTCTCTCTCCCTTCGCACCCAGCTGGTGCTCATCACCTCCATGCTCATCGCCCTCTCCATTGCGGTGACGAGCCTGGTGGCGATTTCCGCTCTGCGCGCCCAGATGGTGCACCAGCTGGACGAAGAGATGAAGAACAGCGCCCCCTCACTCGTGCAGCTGGCGACCGTGCGCCCCTCCGGCAATCAGGAACAATCCCTGAGCACCTACCGCCTGTACCTGCTCGACAAGGACGGCAACGTGCTGTACTCGCTCAAGTCCGAGGACAGCGGTCAGTTCAGCGAGCCGGCGCTACAAGGCTGGACCGAAGAGAAGGTTCGCAAGCAAAATGAGGAGGCGGTCACCGTCAACGCGGTGGGCAGCTCCTCCGATTGGCGAGTGCTCGCCGTACCCATTGAGTCGAATGACTCTTCCGGACTGACGGAGGCGGCATCCCTAATCATTGCCATGCCGCTGAAACAAACGAACCAGGTGGTCGCCCTCGTGGGCGTGCTGACCTTCGCGTTTGGTTTGGCGACTCTCGCCTCCGCGATTGCGATGACCTGGGTGATTGTGACCCGCACCTTCGAGCCGCTGGCTCGCGTGGAGCAGACCGCCGCCAAGATCGCTGCCGGTGACCTCTCTCAGCGTATTGAGGACTACAACCCCAGCAACGAGATTGGTAACCTCGCGGTTTCGCTGAACACGATGCTCACCCAGATTGAAATGCTCTTTAAAGCCCGCGAGAAGAGCGAGGCGAAGATGCGCCGCTTCGTGGGTGACGCTTCACATGAGTTGCGCACCCCGCTGGTCAGTATTCGAGGCTACTCGGAGCTGTACCGTCAGGGCGCGCTACCGACCGATGAGGCTGTCGCTACCGCGATGAGCCGCATCGAATCGGAGTCCAAGCGTATGGGCCAGCTCGTGGAAGACCTGCTGACCCTGGCACGTATTGATGAGCGCCGCGAATCCAAGCTGGCGCCCTTCGACCTGTTCAACCTGGCGGTGGACGCTAGTAACGACGCCTACGCTACGGCGCCCGATCGTGCGGTGTCCCTGGTGGGTCTGAACGAAGAGGTGGCGCCGACCTCCGCAACCGTGCTCGGCGACGAATCACGCATGCGTCAGGTCGTGGCGAACCTGCTGACCAACGCCATGCGTTACACCCCCGACGGCTCTCCCCTGGAGATTGCGGTGGGCGTGCGCGAAGAGGTCCCCGGCTTCCCGCTGTCCGTGCTGGAGGTGCGCGACCACGGCCCCGGTATTCACGGCGAGGACCGCGAGCGCGTGTTCGAGCGTTTCTACCGCACCGACGCTTCGCGTTCGCGTGAGACCGGCGGTACGGGCCTGGGCCTGTCCATTGTGGCCGCAATTATTGAGCAGCATGATGGCAGGATTCATATTGAAGAGACCGATGGTGGCGGTGCTACCTTCGTGATTTCTTTGCCGTTCTATCCGCCGCCCGTCTCGGACGATCAGCTGATGAAGTAACACTGAGGCATAAACCCCCGGATTGTAAAACTTGAGTGTTCTACGGTTCGGGGGTTTTGCTGTGCCCTGCAGGTGGAGTTAGGAGGCGGGGTTAGGAGGCGGGACGATAACTCGCCGCGGCGCGTCATGGCGGCGTCATTTTCGGGAGGGTTTTCGATTTTTTCGAGATGCCGGAGTGAATCTGGCGGGTTTATCCACAGATTTAATGAATCATGGTTTTTTAGCTCATTTGATGCATTTTGAAAGATATAGTGATAACAAGCTTCCGGTCAGGAACTCAACCCTTCCAGAGATCCAAACCCCAAGCGCCACCACGGGGCACCCGCCCCACCCATCTCACATATCTCAAAGGAGAAAAACCATGGCACAGTTCAATGTCGATTCCGAAGTCATCGCAGCCAAGAGCGCACAGGCACGATCCTACGTCGCATCCATCACCGCAGACGTCAACGGTATGACCGCATCCCTGCACGATCTGCAGAGCTCCTGGACCGGCTCTGCATCCGCTAACTTCCAGGGCGTGTTGGACCAGTGGCACGCAACCCAGCGCCAGGTCGAAGCATCCATCACCCAGATTAACGAGGCACTCACCCGCGCAGGCGTGAACTACGCAGACACCGAGCAGGCTAACGCCTCCATGTTCGTCGGCTAAGGGGTCAGGGCAATAAGCCCAGAAGCCCACCCGCAGGCAGGTGGCAGACCGGGCGGTTTAAAGGTCCCGGCCGCACGGCATACCGCCCGCCGGATTCGCCAGAAGGCGGCGAACATCTATTAAGAAAAACCCCGCCGCATCCTCGAAGTGAGGATGCGGCGGGGTTTTATTGCATGGAAATTATGAGGCTCAAAAGCCCGCAAATTAGGAGCTGGGCGTTAGGAGCTGTGCTTTAGGAGGCGGGGGTCTCCTGACGGAAACGCAAACGCCACAGGCCGCGCTCAGCGTCGTAATGCCAGATGCTCGAACGGCTCACGCGGCCGCGCGCGGTGGCAACCGCCGCCATAACCAGCACGCTGGACGAATCCAGCACCTGAACACCCTGCTTGAGCGGGGCACCCTGCTGAGTGAAGGCGCGTTCACGGTACTGCAACACCGAGGAGCGGGACACCGACTTGCCGGTAGCGGTCACCCACACCAGACGCTCGTGCAGCATGGATTCCAGCTGCGCCGCCTCCATGACGGAACCGCGGCTTTCGAGCAGTTGTTCCGCGGCGGCGGCTTCCTCAGGGTTCAGGACAACGGGATTCGGGACAACGGGGTTCGGGGCAGGCGCGGGTGCAGAAGCGGGTGCGTCCTTCACGGGTGCCTCAACCTGAGCAGGCTCTACCGCCTGCTCTTCTGCATGTTCTTCCGTCTCGCCCAGCAGTTCCGCCGGGTCAACATCATTCGGATCCATACCCGCGAACTCTTCCAGACCGGTCAGGTCATCCTCTTCTTCCGACTGGGCGGCGCCGGATGCCTGCTGAGCGGTCTCCTGCTGGCGCGCCAACGCCTTTGCGTCACGCTCGGCGGCACGCTCTGCCGCGAGCGCCAGCTGTTCCTTGCGGGTGCGGACCGCCTCCGGGTCGGGGGCGTTCACCGCGGAGGCGGGGCGCAGCAGGCCGGATAGGCGCAGGCTCTCCACGCCGCGCTGGGCGTTCTCAATCTCGGCGGCAGTGAATTCCTGCACGGGCAGGTGGGCGTCCGCGGAAGACTCAGAAAGTGTAGGTTCTGCGGCCGGAGCGTTCACAATCGGGGCCTCAACAGCCGGAGCAGCCACAGGCTCCACAGCCGCAGGTTCAGCAGACGCACCGAAGCCGGGGCCGTGCGCGGGCTCACGGCCCTCCTGGTAGGCGCGCGCAGCACCATTCGCCAGGGAGTCCGCCTTCTCGTTGAGCTCGTGACCGGCGTGGCCCTTCACCCAAATGAACTCGTAGTCGCGGCCGGTCAGCGCCCGATCCAGCGCCTCCAGAAGGTCGCGGTTGAGCACGAGCTTGCCGTCAGACTTCTTCCAGCCCTTCTTCTTCCAGCCGGGCATCCACTTGGTCAGCGAGTTAATGACGTACTGGCTATCGCAGTACACGCGCAGCTTCGCCTCCGGGCGGGATGCGGTCGCCTCAAACAGGTCCAGGACGGCCTTGAGCTCACCCATGTTGTTGGTGCCGTGCGCCCAGCCGCCGCTCGCCCAGTGGTCGTCGTCGATATACCATGCCCAGCCCGCCGGTCCGGGGTTGCCCAGCGCCGAGCCGTCTGCGGCGGCAATGATCTCTTGCGTGCTGTTCACGGTACCTTCTTTCTGTGCCGCCCCTCTATCGTGCGGGCGGCTGTCCGTAATGATGTCTGTGATGACTTTACCGCACCGGCGGCGAGGGTGCGTAGCGCGCGGTTACGGCTGTGGATAACCTCAAGTAGCCTCAGACGCGCTCATTGCCGTAATGCCGGGCGGGTACACTAAACCTATGAGCTATTCTGCCCCCGAAACACCCAGCGCACAGCGCCTGGAGCGCCCTACCGCCCGCCCGAGCGAGCGCGTGCAGATTTTCGCTCTTCCCACCCGCACGATGTACGGATCCCTGCGTTTTAGCTGGTTGAGCTACCTGGGTCTTGCTGAGCAGCAGCATGCGGCGCAGTTGCCGACCTCCACGGCGGCGGTCAGCTACTTGAGCACTCAAGCGCTGATGCGCGCCATGGCGGCGGCGCGTCTGGATGTGCCCTCCAGTGCCGCTTCTGAGATTGAGGTGGATCGTTCCTGCACCCTGTGCACCAGCGGTAAGAAGCACGGTAAGCCGCGTATTGCGGGCGTAAATTTCAATATGTCGCAGGTGAATCCGCTGGTGGTGGGCGCGTTTAGCCGTAATTCTTCGGCGGTGCTCGGCGTGGATGTTGAGACCCTGGATGCGCGCCTGTTCTCCGGTTTTGCGCGCCTGGCGCTCTCCAATGAAGAACGTGCGTTCTATGAGCGAGTGGCGCAGGAACGCCCCGCACCCGTACTGCACCTGCTCTCGGTGGCGCTGTGGACCGCTAAGGAGGCGGTGCTCAAGGCAACCGGCCACGGCCTGAGCGTGGTTCCCTCCCTGGTTCGGGTGCAGATCACCGATGAGCTGCTGGATGCGCTCGAACTCGCTATGAACGAGGAGGTTCCGGGCGACCTTCTGGACAGCGATATTCCCGAGCCGACCGCCCTGCGTGTACTAACTCAGGACAGGTTGGCCGCCCGTGCGACCTTTAGCGCACCCCATGGTGGTGATAAGGGCGGTAATCAGGGCGGCGAAGCTATCGAGCGAAGCTTTAGCCTGCAGTGGGTACCCGTGGCACTGCCCGACGCAGAGAACCCCGAGCACGCGCAGAAGATGCTCATCGCCCTGGCGGTGGAGAACCCGGCCGGGGGCGAGCCCGCGCAGGTTGAGGCTCAGCTTCTGCCCGTGGCCACTCCTCTGGAGCTCAAGCGCCTGCTCACCGATTAGCCAGGCTCAATCCCTCATAACAACAACGACTGAACGCGCCCGCCACGACGGCGAGCGCGTTCAGTCGTTTTATTCTGCTGTTTTATTCAGCCGTTTTATTCTGCCTCGTCTAGGCGTTCAAGACAGAGTCTTAGGGCGTATCTTCGCCCAGCGTATCCACACCCAGTGCACGGCCAAAGCTACCGAGCTTCGTACCGGTCTCCGTGTGCTCCAGCTCCGGGTCGGACTCAGCCACAATACCGGCGCCGGCGTACAGCACCGCCTCATCCGGGCTGACCTGGGCGCAACGCAACACCAGCGCCCACTCGCCATTACCCTCGGCGTCCATGTAGCCGACCAGACCGCCAAAGTAGCGGCGCTCAAAGGACTCCAGCTCACGAATCAGCTGCAGAGCCTTCTCGGTGGGTGCGCCACAAATCGCGGGGGTCGGGTGAATCGCGCGGGCACCGTCCAGGCAGGTCAAGCCCTCCTTCAGCACGCCGTCGATGGGGGTCGCCAGGTGCCAAAGCTGCGGGGTCTTCAGCAGCGAGGGCACCTGCGGCACGTTCAGCTCCTCGGCGATGGGTGCCAGGCGCTCGGCAATATCGTTGATGACGTAGGCGTGCTCGTGGCGGTCCTTCGGTGAGGCGAACAGGCGGTCGCGAATCGCTTCGTCCTCGGCACTACCGGGCTCGGCAATGCGCGGGGCGCTACCGGCAAGCGGGTGGGTCTTGAAGGCGCGGCCCTCGGTGCGGAACACCAGCTCCGGGGAGGCACCCATCAGGTAGCTTCCGCTCATGCCGCGCTCGCCGTCGGGCAGGCGCACCGCAAAGTTGAAGGCGGAACGCTGCTGGGCGCGCAGGTTGTTGTACAGCGCCTCCAGGTTGAGGGCGCCGGGTGCGTAGCGGGCAGTAAGCACACGCGAAAGCACGATTTTGCTCAGCTCACCGGCTTTCATGCGCTCCACGGCGGTTGCAACGGCGGCACGGAACCGGTCGTTCTGCCGGCCGGTGACCGATACCGGCTCGGCAAGTTCCACGGTCTGCTCGGGGACCGGCACCTGCTGCTCCTGCAGGCGTTCAGGCACGAAGAGGTAGGCGGGCATATCGGGGTCAAAAGGAATCAGGCCCACGACGGCGCTACCGGCACGTTTCGCCTCGTCCAGGGCGTTATCGAAGGTGACAGGGGTCATTGCACCGGATGCGCTCAGGACGCGGGTGCCGGTGGCAAAGATAAAGTCGGGAAGGTTCGTCATCGTACTTCTATCAGTGGTGTGTGGGTTCGCGCCGGAAGTACATAGAGTACAGTCCGAGCTCGGGTACAGTCCGGGCGCAGATACAGTGGGGTGCGTCGGTGCCGTTAGAGGGTCGCGCCGCCGTCGGCGACGATCTCCTGCATGGTGATGTGGCGTGCCGCCTCCGAAATGAGGAAAGCGTTCACCGAAGCAATATCCTCCGGGTCGGCAATACGGCGGAGCGGAATGCCCAGGCGGAAGGTTTCCGGGTTACCGGCAACCGGCAGGGCGGAGCGGTCCTCACCCTCCCAGGCGTCAGTCACCATGGGGGTTCGGGTGGTGCCGGGGCAGACCGAGTTCACGCGAATACCGTGCGCAGCAAGCTGCAGACCGAAGCTGGAACTCACGCGCGCCGCCGACGCCTTCGACGCACCGTAGGCGCCAAACTCCGCGCGGGGCACACGCGCCGCGTTGGAGGCGACCGTCACCAGGGACCGGCTGTTCGTCGGGTCGCTTTCCTGCTGGTCAATCATGATGCGTGCGAATTCGCGCAGGCACAGGAACACGCCGTCGGAGTTGACCGCGTGCAGGCGCTTCCAGGTGTCGAAGCTGGTTTCCAGGAGCGGCTGGCTGTGGGCGATGCCCGCGGCGAGTACCGCGCCGGTGATGGGTTCCTCGAGCGCCGCCACAGCGTTGGCGAGGGCGGTGACGGACTCTTCGCTCGTGACGTCTACGGCGCGGTAGCGGAAGATAGCGTCCCCGTAGGTGCCGAAGGAGGCAATGGGCTGCTCCGCAAGGTCCGCCGCAAATACCGAATAACCGTTCTTAATGAGCTGGTGGACGGTTGCCTCACCAATACCGCCATTCGCGCCGGTCACAATCACCCAGCTCATGCGCGCGCCTCCTCAGCGGTCTCAGCACTCTCAGCGGTCTGCAGGTCGGCGAGCACATCGGCGGTGTTCAGCACGCGGGCGCAACGACCCGAAGCGTACTCGCACGCCAGGCGGTGCTCCTCCTCCGAGAAGTCGGCGAGCGCATCGGCAACCATAAACGGCTGAATGTCGCGCATGAACGCCTCCAGGGCGGTGGTCAGGCAGCCAATATGCGCGTACACGCCGCCGATAATGAGCTGGTCGCGGCCGGATTCCTTGAGCAGGTCCTCGAAGGGGCTGCGCACGAACGCGGAGTAGCGCCACTTGGTCAGCACGGTGTCGCGGTCGGTGGGTGCAAGTGCGTCGAGCACGCGGGCGGACTCGTCATTCTGCAGACCGTCGCCCCAGAAGTCGATGAGCAGGCGGCGGTCTTCGGGGTTCTGGCGCGGCGGCTGAGCGGTGTAGTAGACGGGAATACCGGCGGCGTGGGCGGCGTCAATGAGGCGGCGCAGATTCTGAATGGCGACGTTAATCTGAGCGTCCGGGTTGGCGTTGCCCTCCCCCAGGTCAGCGCCTTCAAAAGCCTGGACGAAGTGCACCTGCATATCGTGCACGAGCAGTACAGCTCGGGAGGGGTCCACAGGCCAGCTCACGCGGTTGCTGTGTTCACGGTCAACGTAGGTGTAGGGCTTGATTTTGGGCAGTGCCATGATTCTCCCGGTTTGTGCCTATGGGTTGTATGCGCGGCGCAGGCGGTGCACTGCGGTAGGCGTAGTAGCGAGTGGAGGCTCTCCTCCGAGCCCCCTCGCACCGACCGCCCACACAGTGAGCTTGCGCTTATCTCATAACCATCTTAGGGCATGCTTAGATACCAAGGTATATCTGAACCTTAACAAAAATGCTTCCCCACCCGCACCCCCGTTGACAGCGCAACGGGCGGAACGGGCAGGGAAGCACTCTGACCAGCAGAAACGCTATATGAACCCCGAATCCAGACGCGATTCTAGTTCAACTAGTTCACGGGCACCGCGACAGCAAGAACCTCATTCAAACCCTCAGTGATCGAGGGGTGAGTGTAAATCTCATCGCGCAGCTGCGAAGCAGTAATGCCGTGGCGCATCGCCAGAGCCACCAGGTTAATAACCTCCATGGACTCGATGACCAGCAGCTGGGCACCCAGAATCTGGTCGCTCTGCGCGTCAATCACGAACTTCATGATGCCGCGCGGGTTCTCCTGGGTCTTCGCACGCGGCATCGCGGCAACCGCGGCAACAGGCTTCGAAGCGACCTTCACCTTGTGGCCAGCCTCGATTGCCTCACGCTCAGTCAGGCCCACGGAAGACAGCGGCGGGTTCATGTAAATAGTCGAAGCCACAGCCTTACGGTCCTTAGTGGAGCGGGAACCGTCACCAACCAGCTGAGAGAGCACCACGCGGTAGTCATCCATGGAGATGTAGGTGAACTGCGGGCCGCCGTTCACATCACCGAGCGCGAAAATATTCGGCACGGTGGTACGCAGGTGCTCATCCACAACAATTGCGCCGCGGTCGGTGGTTTCGATGCTGGTGTTCTCCAGACCCAGACCCTCGGTGGCGGGCTTGCGGCCGGTCGCAACCATCACGTAGTCCACCTCCAGCTCCCGAGTAGCGCCCTCGGAGTCGAGGTAGGTCACGGTCACCGAGTCAGCGCCATCCTTGAAGGACTGCACGCGCACGCCGGTGTGAGCGGTAATGTCCTGGTCTGCGATAATCTCGCGGGCAACCTGGGCAACATCCTCGTCGTAGCGGCCGAAGAGGGCGGGTGCGCCATCCAGAATGGTCACCTCAGTGCCGTAGGAGGAGAAAATACCGGCGAACTCAACACCGATGGGGCCGCCACCGATAATGCCCAGACGCTTGGGGCGCGGGGTGAGCTTCTGCAGCTCGGTGGAGGTGAGCACACGCTCAGATTCGCGGATACCCTCAATCGGCGGGATCACCGACACGGCACCGGTGTTGATGATGAAGTAGTCTGCGGTAACGCGCAGGGTGTCCTCGCCCGCGGTGACCTCAACCTCGGTGTCGGAGATGAAACGTGCGTGGCCGTCAATAAGCTTGGCGGTCTCGTTGGATAGCAGGATCTCGCGGTTCTTGGCGCGCATCATGCCGGTCAGCTTGTCGCGGAAAACCACGGCGGATTCGTAGGCGGCGTTTGCCTCTTCAAGGGTGCGCTCGCCGCTAGCGCGGAACTCGTCGGCGCGGTGCACGAGCGCCTTGGTGGGTACACAACCGATGTTGATGCAGGTGCCGCCGTACATGCCGGTGGACTGTTCGATGAGGGCAACGTTCTTGCCGGTCTTGGCGTATGCGCCGGCGAGGGTCTTGCCACCCTTGCCGAAGCCGATGACGACCATGTCAAAGTGCAGCTGAGCGGGGGTGGTCATACTATTCTCCTGTGAAATTTAGATGATGATGTTTTCGCAGAGTTCAACGGGAAGAAATGAGTATTATTCCCGCGCGCCACATTTTTTCTTGGCCCCAAACCACCGCTAGGGCATGAGCAAAGCCCCTATCCCCACCTCTGCCGCCACCCCTCAACCCGTGCGGGCGTAGACTGAAACTAACCGGCTCCCTATGAGAAGCCAACATTTTCAGGAGGATTCCATGAAAACTCACGATATTCTGCGCGACGCCGCCAGCCGCCCCGGCATCGAAGCTGCTGTAGCCGTCAAGGGGCTATCAGCGGAGGCGTTGAACGCGCATCCGGGCGGGCACCCGAACTCTATCGCCTGGCTCCTCTGGCACGCCGGACGACAGATGGACATGCAGCTCTCCGCCCTCAGCGGTCAGCAGCAGGTCTGGGAGACTCAGGGGTTCCGGGAACGTTTTAATCTGGGCGAGCTCGGCGACACCATGGGCTACGGCCACACCGCAGAGCAGGCACGCTCCATTGTTGTTGAAGATTCTGCGCTGATGGTGGAGTACCTTGTGGCGACCGGCGAGGCGCTCGCCGACTACACGCAGACGCTGAGCGAGGCTGATTTGAGCGAGATTATTGACCGCTCGTGGACTCCGGCGGTGATTCGCGGTGTGCGCCTGGTCAGCATGATTGACGACGCGGCACAGCACGTAGGTCAGGCGGCGTACGTGGCGGGCATCCTCGCGGCGCGGGGCTAGAAATTTCACATTTGTCAGACGACACGAAAAAGCGGTGGCGCCTCGGACACAATCGTCCGAGACGCCACCGCTTTTTACGTAACCCCTCTAAAAGGCCAGGTTATATTCATTTATAGACATGAATAACTTTTCCACCCAGTTAGATGACTCATTGCTTTTCCTTTTGAAGAACCCTCACGAGGACTTTCTCAGTCCTTGATGAGTAAAGATACTTCCTAAGAGCCTCGCTTCCACGTTTCAACGAGTACAACAGTTCGAGCTTCTTATATATGTCACCAGCCAATATAGAGGACTCACGCTTACGCTCCTCTTTAAATTTTTCTTTATCAATATCATGCGGCAATTCAGTCAACCCAGAGATATAATCTTCAACTCCAGAACGTGTATAGAATGACCAATGAACTCTCTTGGACTCCTTTAGCGACAACAGGTTCCAATAGAGCTCCCGCAGATTGTAATCCCTACAAGCAAGCATCCTAGAATATCTACGCAATTTATCACTTAATAAATCATTGACAATTCGAGCGAAATCATCAGCCTCGGACAATTCAATAAATTGAAAATCATTAATTTTATTCCTTCCATAAATAGGGACACGTATCAGTGAAAAGTAGTTTGGAACCCGTTTCTCCATCCTCAATGAGACAATTGAATTCTGTACCATCACAACGTAATCATAATTATTTGATATATCGTACAAATTTTTATCAATCCACAGCATCAATTTTTCATACAACAATACTGATTCTTCTAGATGCTTATTTCTTTCTTTATCAATAATCTTCCGCACGTCACGTTTCTGGCTATAAAAATAGAAGAAGAAGACCGTTGGCACTAGGGCCAGCAATGTGGCAACCAACGGTAACTTTGAGACTAAATCCACAAGGTCAATCCTAAGACTCAATGATTGAAGCACCAAGTCTTGAATCCTGTCCACCGACAGATTAGGAAAACTAAAAAATCGCAATGAGACACAGGAAAGAGCGAGAGAAGTGAGTACAGGGATACTAATTATAAATTTAAATATTGCAAATATAGTGTGTGAGAATGGCGCCTTATTTAAGCCTTTCCAAACCATATTTTCATTTAGATATCCATATGTCACCTGCCCCAAATTTAGAAATCTGTAAACCCTGGTCACCAGATAATTAATTCGTACCATAAGGAGGGCGCGACCTATATTCTCATTGTATACCGCGCGCTCACCTATATCTTCCAACTTTAAAGAAGTAGATAACCACAATTTCCTCAGGATAATTTCATACAAAAATAAGTATATAATTAATATTATTAGATAATAGATAGCAAATTCTAGAATGCTTGCCAAGTCCCCCTGAGTCTCTGACCCAGAGAAAAATTTTCTAACATCTTTGAGTGGAAAAATTATTGCAATAGCAACAAATGGAACCAGGGCAATTATTTGCCTAGCAATTTTAGAAAATAGCATATATTTAAGTCACTCCCAATAATATAGAATGCCAATTCTGAAGATATATAATATTTAGCAAAAATTGTAGCTTCTACTGCCTCTGTAGCAGCACCATAACCTCATAGTGGTCCGTATGCGGGAACATGTCCAGCACGCGGCCCTGCACCGGCACATACGAGGGCATGCGCTCCAGATCCTTCGCCAGGGTCACCGCATTACAGCTCGAATACACCACACGATCAATACCCGAACCCTCAATCCACGCGCACAAGCTCTCACCAATACCGCGGCGCGGCGGGTTCACCACCAGCATCTGCGGCACCGTGCCCGAAGACACCGCGAACTCCGGCGCATCCTGAGCCGAAAAGTCCACGCCCTCCAGCCCATACTCAGCCACCGTGCGCTGCGCCGAAGCGACCGCCTCCGCACTAATCTCAATGCCCGTCACCGAGCCGCCATCCATAACCGAAGCGGCATGCAGAGCAAAACCACCCACGCCACAGTACAGGTCCCACAGCGAGCGCGGAGCCACCTCACGCACCCACTCGCGGCCCTGCGCGTACATCGCCTCCGCAACCTTCGTGTTCGTCTGGAAGAAGCTCTGCGGGCGCAGATGCAGGGTCAGGTCATTCACCTGCATCGGCAGGGTCTGACGCTCCGAAAGGATAATCTCCTCATCGCCCTCAACGCGCGCCACCGGCTCACGCAGCAGGTTCACCGACAGCACCGCCAGATTCGGCAGCCGCTCCTGCAGCCAGTCCATCTGGCGGCGAATCGGCACCAGAAGCTTCTTCGAACGCAACACGAAACGCACCATCAGCTCACCCGCTGCCGAAGCAGTCACCAGAATATTCTTCAGCTCACCGCGACGATTCGGAATGTCATAGGGGGTCAGGTCCGCGCGCTGAATCAGCTCACGCAGCACCGGAATAGCCGCCTGAATCGGCTCCATATAGAGCGGGCATTCGCCAAGATCCGTGGAGGCGCCCGTACGGTAATCCACGATGCCGAGGGTCGGGTTCTTCGCCGAACCGCCCACCACGAGCTTCGCCTTGTTGCGGAAGCCCGCCTCCGCGCTGGTCACCGGGTCCAGCCACTGCAGCTGCGGGTAGTTAGCGAGCAGGGCGCGGGCGTGCTCCTGCTTCGCCTGCACCTGCGCGGTGTAGGCGGTCTCAATGCTGGGGCAGGAGGAGCAGAGGTCATCACGAAAATAGGCGCATTCCATAAGGAGCCATTCTACCGCCTCCACCGCCGGGACAGGACGCACGGGCACACAAAAGCGGGGGCGCCCCCCTTCGTGGGTAGCCACCCCCGCCTCATACGGATGCGTGGACCTGCGCCGGTTTGCGTACCAGCGCCAGGTCACCACCGAAGGTCACTTCGTGCCCTTCGGATTCCATAATTTTTTGCCCCATCAGGGACAAAAAGTCATTACATCATGCCGCCCATTGCGTCAGCACCGGGAGCAGCCGCACCAGCGGGCTCCGGCTTGTTCGCAACAACAGCCTCAGTGGTCAGGAACAGACCAGCAATAGACGCAGCGTTCTGCAGAGCCGAACGGGTCACCTTCACCGGGTCAGCAATACCGGCAGCCATCAGGTCCTCGTACTCGCCGGTCGCAGCGTTCAGGCCGGTACCAGCAGGCAGGGAACGAACGCGGTCAACCACAACGCCCGGCTCCAGACCAGCGTTAGCAGCGATCTGCTTCAGCGGTGCGTCAATAGCCACGCGCACAATGTTCGCGCCGGTAGCCTCGTCGCCGGTCAGCTCCAGCTTGTCGAAGACCTTCACGCCAGCCTGAATCAGAGCAACGCCACCACCGGGGACGATACCCTCCTCAACAGCAGCCTTAGCGTTACGCACAGCATCCTCAATGCGGTGCTTGCGTTCCTTCAGCTCAACCTCAGTTGCGGCACCAGCCTTCAGCACAGCAACACCACCGGCGAGCTTAGCCAGGCGCTCCTGCAGCTTCTCACGGTCGTAGTCGGAGTCAGAGTTAGCGATCTCTGCGCGAATCTGAGCAACGCGACCCTCGATAGCCGCTGCGTCGCCTGCACCCTCGATGATGGTGGTCTCGTCCTTGGTCACAACGACCTTGCGAGCGGAACCGAGCATGTCCAGGGTTGCTGCGTCCAGGGACAGGCCAACCTCTTCGGTAATGACCTGGCCACCGGTCAGGATAGCAATATCAGCCATCTGAGCCTTACGGCGGTCACCGAAGCCCGGAGCCTTCACAGCAACAGACTTGATGGAGCCGCGCATCTTGTTCAGCACCAGCAGAGCCAGAGCCTCACCCTCAACGTCCTCAGCAACAATCAGCAGCGGCTTGCCGGACTGCATGACCTTCTCCAGGACGGGGACGAGGTCCTTAACGTTCGAAATCTTCTGGTTCACAACCAGGATGTAGGGGTCCTCCAGGACTGCTTCCTGACGCTCCGGGTCGGTCACAAAGTAACCGGACAAGAAGCCCTTGTCGAAGCGCATACCCTCAGTCAGTTCGAGGTGCAGACCGAAAGTGTTGGAGTCCTCAACAGTGATGACGCCTTCCTTGCCGACCTTCTCCATTGCCTCAGCAATGAGCTTGCCGATCTCGGCGTCGCCAGCGGAAATCGAAGCGGTTGCGGCGATCTCTTCCTCGGTCTCAACTTCCTTCGCGGAGGAGAGCAGAGCCTCGGTCACAGCCTCAACAGCCTTCTCAATGCCGCGCTTGAGGCTCAGCGGGTCAGCGCCAGCAGCCACGTTGCGCAGGCCCTCACGGACCAGTGCCTGAGCCAGAACGGTAGCGGTGGTGGTACCGTCACCTGCGATGTCGTCAGTCTTCTTCGCAACTTCCTTGACGAGTTCCGCACCAATCTTCTCGTACGGATCCTCCAGCTCGATTTCCTTCGCGATCGAGACACCGTCGTTGGTGATGGTGGGGGCGCCCCACGCCTTCTCCAGCACAACGTTGCGGCCGCGGGGGCCGAGGGTCACCTTCACTGCATCGGCGAGGGTGTTCAAACCGCGCTCAAGGCCGCGGCGTGCCTCTTCGTCAAAAGCAATGAGCTTTGCCATAAGTGTCCTCCTGGACGATCGGATTTTTTTCCTTCACCCTTGCGGGTTCGGTACATCTAAAATCGGGCGGCTGCCCCTCCACAACACCCCCGTTACGTAAGGCGCGGGCAGAATAGGGCATAAAGCACCCGAATGCTACATCAATTGTGGCACCCGCACCGGCATGGAGCAAACGTTTAAGCCCAAGGTTGAAGGGTTAATCGCCCAGTGCTTAATCTGTGCTCATTAAGCCCGCCAAAAGGGGCGTTAACGGTGTACCCGCCGGGAGTGCGTGAGGGGCGTTAAAAGCATCAACCCCACCCGGCGCATCAGTGGAATTGCGCGGATGAGGTTGAGATTGGGTTGAGCAGAAGTCGTTATGACAGAAACAGTCGGCGCGGGCTTGGAATCACCCCGGCAACCGCCTGAGTCTATTCTGCTGCAGTAGCGGAGCCGGTGTAATCCGAGGACAGAATCACGATGACCTCGTGGTTGCCCATCTGCACATCGGAGGTTGCCTGACGCACCTGAGTAATACCCAGCTTCGAGGCGATACTCTGCGCCTGCGACTGGTAACCCTCAGCGTAGTAGACCACGCTGGTTGCCGGTGCCGCACCCGTGTAGTTTGCCGTCTCGCTGATGGTGTAACCGGTCAGCAGTGCCGCCGCACCGGATGCGCTACCCGCCGGAGCCGCCGCATTGTAGACCGCCACGGAGATGGACTCAGCCAGACCGGCCTTCGTAGCGCTTGCCGACGCGGAAGCCTTAGCCGGCGCAGAGGACGCCGACGCGCTTGCGGGGGCGGAGCTGCTCTTCGCGGTGGACGCCGAATACTGCGGGGAGGCGGTGCGCGGCGCGTACACGTACATCGCGCCGCCGATGAGCAGACCGACTACGCCTGCAGCTACCAGGGGGATAGCGCCCTTGGGGCTCTTTGCCGGGTCAGCATTGACCGCGCGGTAGGTTCCGCGGCGGGCGGTATTTTCGTCTACCTCGTCAAATTCGTCGCGGGGGTAGCTCATTTATCCTCATTTCACGGGTCTCTGTTTACCGGCTGGTACCGTGCCTCCCTGCCTGGCGCGCGGGCGCGGCTGCGGAAGGTACGGTCTTGGTGTTCTAGTACCTAGAGTACCGGCTCAATTAGCGAGAACCAATGTGAACGCCCCGCAACCGGCTGCGAAAGAGACGGACACCGCACAGTGTTCAATCTCTGGTTGAACCTAAGGTGTGCGGGGTTGGATGCATAAGTTGGAGAGCTCGCGCGGCTCCCGCAATTCGAGCCCCTAGTCAGCGTCTCGGCGGGCGCGTAGAACGTCAATAATCTGCGGCGCTGCGGCGCGTACCCGCTCATCGTCGAGCATCACGTTCAGGCGCTGGTAGTAGGCAATCGGGGTGAAACCGGCGGCGATAATCGCTTTCTCTTTGGAACCCTGGTGTTTGAAGCGGCGGCGCTCCACCTCAAGGATGCGGCGCTCCACCGGGGTTAGGCCGCCGGGCTGGTTCTCCGTTTCCGGCTGGCTCTGCGCTTCCAATTGGCTCTGTGCTTCTGGCTGGCTCTGTGCGGTTTCAGCGCGTTCCTGTTCTGACACGTTCCCTCCTGTCTGTAGCTCGCCCGCTGCGGCTGGCGTCTCCTAGCGTGTGTATTCGTCATCCCCTAGTCTAGAAGAGAAACCTAGCCTAGAAGAGAACCTCATCCTAGAGGAGAGCCTCAGTCTAGAGGAGAAGCATTCGTCCCGCGCCCGGCCCCGTCACCGTCCGGGTCGCATCAGCACCAGGAGATTCCCCGAGGAGATTCATGAACCAGCCCCTCAGCAGCATTATGAGCGAGGATTGGGCGGCAGCGCTCGCCCCCGTCGAAGAGCAGATTCACGCCATGGGCGCTTTTCTGCGTGAGGAGCACGCGGCGGGGTACCGTACTTTCCCGCCTGCCGCCGATATTTTCAATGCGTTCCGCCGCCCGATGAGTCGGGTGAAGGTCCTCATTATTGGTCAGGACCCCTACCCCACCCCGGGCAATGCGATGGGTCTGTCGTTCTCGGTGCACCGCGGCATGCCGCTGCCTCGTTCGCTGAACAATATTTACAAGGAGCTGCAGGACGACCTGGGTATCGCCCCGGCTGATCACGGCGACCTGTCCTGTTGGGCTGATGAGGGCGTCATGCTGCTCAACAGGGTTTTGACGGTGCGTGAGTCTGATGCGGGTTCGCACCGCGGCAAGGGTTGGGAGGAGATTACCGAGTGCGCTATCCGTGCACTGGTGGCGCGCAACCAGCCGCTGGTGGGTCTGCTGTGGGGCGCGGATGCACGCAAGTGCGCACCCATGCTGCAGCCGTACCCGAGCGTGGAGTCGGCGCATCCTTCGCCGCTGTCTGCTCGTCGTGGTTTCTTTGGTTCGCGCCCGTTTTCGACCGTGAATTCTTTGCTGGTGCAGCAGGGTGCGGAGCCGGTGGATTGGACGGTCCGCTAGGCGCAGCACAAGAGCCGGTGTGAGAGCTGGCTCAATAGGTGTAGCGAAGGGGCGGTAGCTTGTGAGGTGAACTCGCAAGCTACCGCCCCTTCCCTACATCCAATATATGCAATATTGGCAATATACCCTTGAAGGAGGGCTAAGAATCTGCCGGTTCCACATTCCGCGGAGTCGTAAAATGCTGCAGCGCATACTGCATCGTGTAATTACCCAGAGCAACACCCGAAGCCATCGCCACAACAATCGAAACCGCCGTAATCATATTCTGCATACCCAGAATCACATCCGTCTCAACCGTCAGCAGATACATACCGCGGAAGAACGACAGACCCGGCAGCAAGAACGTAATCGCAGGAATCGAGAAAATCGCCTGAGGCACATGCAGACGGTACGCAAAATACGTGCTCAACGCACCAATCACAACCGCCGCACACGCCGTCGGACCGCGACCGGCACTCGGACCGGCAAGCAACTCATAGCCGTAATACGCCGCCAAACCGCAGCCCGTAATGACCATCAGCCAACCGACCTTCACCAGCTTCGTCTGCAAAGTAATTGCAAAGGTTGCAATCGCCACCAGGAAGAAGAAAGACGCCGCCAGCGGGGTTGTCGGTTCAAAACGTAGCTGCTCAATATCCAAGGTCGGGCCGTTGAAAATATTGATTGCACTCACCGCGGTCGCAATGCCAACCACCAGACCCAAGAAGCTCATACCCGTAGACACGAAACGACCCGCAGCCGTCACCGGGAAGCCATTAATCGCATCCTGCACGGCACCCACCAGACGCGGAGTCGGCAAGAACATAATCATGCCCGCAGCAACCACCAGAGGCGCCGAAATCGGCTCACCCTGACGCTGCAGCACCGAAAGAATGGACCCTTCACCACCCAGCCAAATCGCCAAAAAGGTCATCAGACCCGCACTAGCGGCCATACGGAAGAACGCCGGAATACCAATCGAACTCAACCACTGAATCAGCAAGTACACGGGAATAAAAATAATCACCGCACTCAACGCCGTTGCAAAACTCGCCCCCAGCGCCGCCGTCAGGGTTCCAGCACACGCCAGATTCGCCGCCCACACCACCAGAGGCGGAAACGGCTTGGGTCGGTGCGTAATCTGGCTCAGCTTCAAATCGGCGATTTCCAGGGTCATGCCGCCACGAGTGATCTTATAGATCAGGCCGTACACCTCAGAAAGCGCCTCATAGTTCTCGGTGGAGGAACGCACCACACGCACCAGGGTGTGAGTGAAACGCTCGTCTGCGTTCGCATTGCGCTTGGCGATGCGGGACTCCATGTAAATATCGGGATCCGAGGTGTAGTTGATGGTCACCGACTGGTTCGTAATATCGACTTCCACCGAGTCCAGCCCGTACGCCGAAGAGACCGCAATAATCGCCGAGTCCACATCCATGGCGTCCGCACCGTAGTGGAACATCGCCTCAGCCAGGCGCAGGGTAAAGTTCAGGGTATCGCGGGCGTACTCCTTCTCACGGCGGAACGCCTCACGACGCTCATGCTCGTCAGAGCGAATAGTCGGCACGAACTGACGCTGAGCAATACGCTGGGCGCCGCGCGGGGCGGCGGGTGCCGCCTCCTCAGTGCGCACGAAGGAGCGGAGGCGACGCGAACCCCAACGGCCGCCGCTACCGCGCCCGAGGAGGCCCTGAGCGCCCCTATCAACCAGCGGTACGGAGGTGGTGGGCATCGAGACGGGCCCGGTCTTCGGCATTGCGGTAGGATCCGCGCCGTAGCGTCGGGCTGCGTGAGAGTTCGGCACCTGCGGAATCATACCGGTCATGGGCACCGGCTGGGAGGGGCGGGTCAGCGCCTCCTCGGTCACCATATTGCTGGAGGTGGTGGGGTGCGGGTCCTCGCGGTATGCGTCCAGGTCGTCGTCAGGTACGAGGGAGGGGTCAATGACGGTGCGCGCACCGTGACCGTTAGGGCGCAGCTCGGGGTCGCCGGTGGGCTCTACCTCCTGCGCGGGGATACCCATGTCTGCTGCGGCCTCCTGCAGCACCTCACTGACAGCTTCTGCTGCGACGGTACCCTCCTGAGCCTTCGCGGCAGGGGTCTGCTGAGCCAATACACGGCGCAATTTCTCGTCGGCGACCTGGTCTAGTGAAACCAGGGGAAAACCGCGCTTACCGGCAATGTAGCCCGCGGTAGTATTCTGCTCGCTTCCTTCCGTTGCGGCAGTGTTTGCTTCGCCTGCATGCGAAGCTTCCCGCGAGGTGGGGTCTGCGGGGGTGTTCCTCGATTCTGCCAATGTCCCTCCCAGATAGACAGTGCCTTTTTAGTCTAACAAGGGCGCGATTCTGCGGTAGCACCGGGGAGCAAAAATACTGTTTTTCTGGGTGTTGTTTTCTGCACTAACGGCACCATGTGTGACCTGCAGTAGAAAACTTCATTGATATGAAGAGAAAGCGGGGTCGCTACTGTACAGAAAATATTGTGGGGAATATTTTTGCGGGTATTTTCAAGGAAAAAATAAAGGTTATTTATACGTTAAGATTTAGCGGGGAAATAACCCCCTTATGTCTCCACCCATAACATAATGAAATATGAATTATTCATAATAAAAAATATCCCGCCACCGAAGTGACGGGATATTCACGCTTTAAGGCGGTAGCCTTCACAGCATCCGAAGCGCACCGCTTAGGGGTCCACCTCAGAGGCGAGAGTCAATTACTCAGCGTCGTGGTCGGTCTCGAGGATCTTAACCAGCGAGTCCAGAGCCTCTTCAGCACCTTCACCCTCAGCGCGCAGGACAACAACGTCGCCGTGCTTTGCACCCAGGGACATCAGGGACAGAATCGATGCAGCGTCCATAGCCTCATCTGCGGGCTCACCCTTAGCAGCGATGGTCACCTCAACGGGGAGGTCGCCAGCTGCCTCAGCGAAGATAGCTGCCGGACGTGCGTGCAGGCCAACACGGCTTGCAATAGTGGCTTCGCGCTCTGCCATTATGTTTCTCCTTTGATTAAGGAACCGAAAATATATCAGTACCTATTCTAAATGAACGGGGCGCTTCAGGACCCGCCCTTACTCTATAAATTGTACCGTTCAGCCATACGCTAACAAGTACAAAAATGCCGGATGCAGAAATAAAACTCTACACCCGGCATTTTCGTGGACTCAGGCACCGCCCAGCACACCCCACCCAGGGGCGGCGGGCAGCCCCGGAATCGTTTTAAGGCTTAGAGGCCCAGCTCGTCCAGAATCGGCAGAGCCTTGCGTGCGCTCTCCTTCGCCTCAGCAGAAGAAATCTGCTGCAGAGCGATAGCCGCAATCTGCTGTGCCTTCTCCTTGGTCACGGACTTCAGAACCGCAGCCACAGCGGGGATAGCGCCAGCGTTCATGGACAGGGTGTCAACACCCAGACCAATCAGAACAACAGCCAGAGCCGGGTCAGCCGCAGCCTCACCACAGACGCTCACGTACTTCTTCTTACCCGCGGTGACCGATGCACGCTGAGCACCCTCAACGGTCATCTTAATCATCTTCAGCACTGCAGGCTGCCAGGGGTTGTTCAGGTGCGCCAGGTCGCCCAGCAGACGGTCAGCCGCCATGGTGTACTGGGTCAGGTCGTTGGTGCCGATGGACACGAAGTCGACCTCGCCCAGGATAGCCTCAGCGTTCATCACAGCTGCGGGGGTCTCAACCATCACACCGTGAACGGGCAGGCCAATCTCCTTGAGCATGTTCGCGAAGTTGCGTGCCTCGGAGGTGGTCGAAATCATCGGAGCCATAACCCAGATGTCAGCGTCGGAGTTCTCCGAAGCGGCCTTAATAGCCTCCAGCTGGCGGGTCAGAACGCCCGGAACGGTCCAGTCGGTACGGAAACCGCGAACACCCAGTGCGGGGTTCTCTTCGGGGTTCACGTTCAGGAACGGCAGGGGCTTGTCAGCGCCAGCGTCCAGGGTACGGACCACAATGTGCTTGCCGGGGAATGCGTCAAACACGGACTTGTAGGTCTTAGCCTGAGTCTCGATGGACGGCTCAGCGTCGTGGCCCAGGAAGCCGAACTCGGTGCGGAGCAGGCCAACACCCTCAGCCTTCAGGCTTGCAGCCTTCTCAGCGGACTTGCCGTCACCAACGTTTGCGTATAGCGGAACGCGGGTGCCGTCAGCCAGCACACCCTGACCGTCGAAGTCAGCGACGGGCTTGCGGTTTGCGTACTTGATTGCTGCTTCGCGGTCAGCGTCGGTGGGCTCGGTGTCAACGATGCCTTCGTTAGAGTCCACGTAGACGATGGTGCCGTCAGCAATCTCGGTCACGCCCTTAGCCGCAACGATAGCGGGCAGACCCAAGCCGCGAGCCAGAATAGCGGTGTGCGCCTGGGGGCCACCGTCAGAGGTGATCAGTGCGATAACCTTCTCGGGGTCCAGGGTTGCGGTATCAGCCGGTGCCAGGTCAATAGCAGCCAGGATGAACGGCTCGTCAGAAACGGGGATGCCGGGAGCCTGCTGGCCAGTCAGCTCAGCAACGATGCGGGCACGCACGTCGTGGATGTCGGTGACGCGCTCAGCCATGTAGCCACCCAGAGCAGCCATCTGGTCTGCGAAGGAGGTTGCAGCCTCCCAGATTGCGCGCTCGGGAGCCATCTCCTGAGTCTCAACCAGCTTAATAGCGCTCTTGATGAGTGCACGGTCGGTAGCCATCTGAGAAGTAGACTTCAGAACAGCCTTACCGTCACGGCTTGCGTTCTCTGCGCGAGCCAGCAGGTCTTCCTTGACGCGGACCGACGCGTCCTTGATGCGCTGTGCTGCAGCCTCAGCGGTCTCACCGCTCAGACGCAGACCGTCCTTGGGTTCCTCGATGGGCTTAGGCATCTGAAGAACGGGGCCAATAACGCGGCCGGCGTATACGCCGACGCCCTTGTAGGTAGTCATAGAGTTCATGTCCTATCTGTGGTTTGTCTACAGTGTAACGTGTTTTTTCACGCTCGCGCCTGCAAACAGACGGTCAAATGAAGGTGAGGTTATACGGCCTTTATGCGGATGCCTTAGAACGGGCACCCAGGGACTTCAGCACCACGTACAGCAGCGCCGAAACAACGGTACCGGCAACAACAGCCGCCAGGAACATCAGCGGGTTCTGCGCCAGACCAATAATCCAAATACCACCGTGCGGAGCCGGGGAAGCCACGTGCGCACCCATGGAGATTGCACCGGCGATAGCGCCACCAACAATGGTCGAAGGAATCACGCGAGCCGGGTCAGCCGAGGCGAAGGGAATAGCGCCCTCAGAGATGAAGGATGCACCCAGCAGCCACGCAGCCTTACCGTTCTCACGCTCGTTCTCGTTGAACAGCTTGGGGCGCAGGGTGGTTGCCAGTGCCATAGCCAGCGGCGGAACCATACCGGAGATAATGACGGCAGCCATGATTTCCTGGTTTACGGTCGCACCCGAGGACAGGCCGGCGGTTGCGAAGAGGTAAGCAGCCTTGTTGATGGGGCCGCCCAGGTCAGAAGCCATCATGGCGCCCAGGATCAGACCCAGCACCAGAGCGGAGCCACCAGACATGGAGGTCAGCCAATCCTGCAGGGTGGTCATAACCCACGCCAGGGGCGCACCGAGCAGCAGGTACATTGCCAGGCCGGCAACCAGAGAAGTCACCAGCGGGGTGATGACCACGGGCATCATCGAGCCAAGCCAGCGGGGCAGCTTCAGGGTACCCAGAGCGTACGCAATCAGACCGGCGAGAATACCGCCAACAATACCGCCGAGGAAGCCTGCGTTCACGGCAAGAGCCACCGAACCGGCGATAAAGCCCGGAGCGATACCGGGACGCTGAGCCAAACCGTACGCAATGTACGCGGCAAGAGCCGGAACCATCAGGCTCAGACCGAAACCACCGATGGTCTGCAGAACAGCACCCAGGTACAGGGTCCAGTGCACATCACCGAGGTTGAACAGGGTTGCCGAGTCGAGAATCGCCTTGGTGTTCACCTCGCCAAGGTTCGGCACCGTAATTGCCTCGAAAACGAAGCCCAGAGCGACCAGAATACCGCCGGCAGCAACGAACGGAATCATGTAGGAGATACCGGTCATCACGGCCTTGTAGATGCGCGAGCCCCAAGCGCCTTCGGTAGCGCCTGCGCTGTCCTCACCGCTGGATGCGGCAGCGGCAACGCGTGCACCGTTGGGGTTCTCGGCCTCAGCCAGAGCCTCCGCAATCATCTCCTTCGGCTCGTCAATACCGCGCTTGACGGGAGACTCAACAAAGGGCTTACCCGCGAAGCGGTTGCGCTCACGCACATTCACGGACACCGCGAAAATCACGGCGTCTGCGGCATCAATATCAGCCTGGGTCAGCTTCTCATTACCCGAGGAGCCCTGGGTCTCAACCTTCAGGTCGTAGCCGAGCTCTTCAGCAGCGTACTTGAGGGCGTCCGCAGCCATGTAGGTGTGAGCGATACCGGTGGGGCATGCGGTCACAGCAACAATCTTCTTCACCGGAGCCGAAGCAGCGGGGGTTTCCTGAGCGGAGGCGGCATGTGCAGCGGCGGGTGCAGCCTCGGCGGGCTTAGCCTCTACCTTCTTCTCGCCCACGCCGAGCGCGCCGTTGACCAGATCAACGATCTCTTCAGCCGAGGAGGCTTCGCGCAGGGACGCGGTGAAGCTCTTCTTCATCAGGGAGCGTGCCAGAGTGGAGAGTAGCTTCAGGTGAGCCTGGTCAGCGCCATCGGGTGCAGCGATGAAGAAAATCAGGTCGGCGGGGCCGTCCTTTGCACCGAAGGAAACTGCCGGGTTGGGGCGTGCCATTGCCAGGGTCGGCTCTGTGACGGCGGCACTACGGCAGTGCGGAATCGCAATACCGCCGGGGATACCGGTGTCGGTCTTGGATTCACGTGCCTCGGCAGCCGCGTAGAGCTGCTCGAAGTCGGTAGCGCGTCCGGCATTTACGACTGCCTGGGCGAGCTTGGCAATTACGTCGAATCGGGTCTCACCGAGATTCTCGTCCAACAGAACGAGATCTGCGGTAATCAGATCAGACATATTCCCTCCTCGGGTATGTGTTGGGGCGGGGATTCGCTCAGCGGTGCCGAGCTTCTCCCCTATATGAGTTCAAAGTGTGTGCACTGTGTGTGTTGTGTTCGTATATGCGTGCGGCTGTTGAGGTGGCACCGGTTTATATTCCCTCCCAGCTTATATTCCTTTCAGAGAATAAAAGCTGGAGGTGCGAAAACAGCCCGAATTAGAGCTTTAGAGCTGCAGCTGACGAACAGTGACCTTCCCAGGAGTGGTCTGCTCCAGCGAAGGCATACGGGTACCGGGCAGAGCAGCAGCAGCCGAACCGTGAGCTACCGCCTGAACCAGGCAACCGGGGGCATCCTCACCACGAGTGTGGGCAATCAAGAAACCGGACAGCGACGAGTCACCGGCACCCACAGTGCTACGAACCTGAATCGGCTCGTGCACAGCGTGCCAGATACCCTGCTCGGTGACCAGCACTGCGCCGCCGCCGCCGAGGGTGGCAAGCACGTACTCGATGCCGTCGCCGAGCAGCTTCTGGGCGGTGCGGGCGGTCAGCTCGGGGCTAGCCTCCAGCTCCTCCCAGTTATCGCTACCGGTCAGCTGAGCCAGCTCCTCAGAGTTGGGCTTAATCAGGGTGGGCTTGTGCTCACCGGCGACGGTCGCGATCAGCGGCGCCTCAGAGGTATCAATAGCAATCTTGCCCTCGTAGCCGGAGGCGCGCAGTGCCGCCACCAGCTCGGAATAGTAGGTCGGCTCCAGGCCCGGAGGCAGCGAACCGGCCAGAACCACCCAGTCGGCGCCCTTGGAACGCTCAACCACCAGCGCATCCAGCTTCTGACGCAGTTCGGCGTCAAAAACGGTGCCGGGGGCGTTCAGCTTGGTGGTGGTGCCATCCGGATCAACCACGGTGATGTTCGAGCGAATCGGCTCACCGGTGGGCAGGTTAGCGAACTCAACATCCACAGCCTGCAGTGCGGTCAGCACCGGGTCGGTGGCTTCACCGGGCACGATGGCGAGGGTCGGCACGCCGGAAATCTGCAGGGCGCGGGAAATATTCACGCCCTTGCCACCGGGATCCTGTACGGCACCGACAGCACGCTGCACGGCACCGTGAGCCAGGGGTGCACCGAGTTCAATGGTGCGGTCCAGGCTGGGGTTGGCGGTCAAAGTAATAATCATTAGGCAATCACAATCTCAACGTTTGCGGCCTCGAGTGCCTGACGGAGGGCACCTTCGGGCTCGCGATCAGTAATGAGGGTGTCAATATCCTCAAATCCGGCGAAGCGGACCAGGGATTCCTGACCGAACTTCGCGGAGTCACAAAGCAGGACCACGCGGCGGGCTGCCTTGCAAATTGCGGTCTTGACGATGGCTTCATTCATGCCGGGGGTGGAGATGCCGAAGTGGGCTTCAATGCCGTTGGCACCAATGAAAGCAATATCCGGGCGCATGGTGCCGAAGTGCTCGGCGGCGCGTGCACCAACAGCAGCCCAGGTCATCTTGCGCAGCTGGCCGCCAACCAGTTCAAGGGTGACGCCCTCGGCTTCGGCGAGCTTGACTGCAATGTGCAGTGCGTGGGTGATGATGATGCGGTCATTGCCGGTCTTGAGGCTGAAGTTCTCTGCGCCGATGTGGTCGGCGAGAATTTCGATGGTGGAGCCTGCGTCCAGGACGATGGAGCCCGCCTCGGAGTCGCGCAGGATCTGGTATGCCTTGGTGGCGATGCGGCGCTTCTCGGGGGTGTTCATGCCCTGTCGGGAGGAGATGGAGGACTCCAGGGAGGTGGACTGCTCAATGGTGACAGCACCACCGTGGACACGGCGGAGCTTACCTGCTTCTTCCAGTGCGGCGAGGTCACGGCGCACGGTCTCCATGGTCACATCGTAACGGCGCGCAAGGTCAGCGCCGTTGACACGACGTGCGGAGGCAACAAGCTTTGCAATTTCGGCACGGCGTTCTTCTGCGAACATAAATCTGGTGTTCCTTTGGACTAGTGGGAGGAAATCTGTGCGTTCTTTTCTGCGTTCTGCTCGGCTTTTTAGGACCGTGAGAGACATGGTTTCAGTGAGCCGGCAGAGCGCTTGAGGGTAATACTTGATTTTATGTGGGTTTTTGTGGGCAAGTCAATATAAAACGCTGTATTTACCGGAATATTACCCGAATGTTCCCTACCGAAACCACACTACGTTGGAGGTCACTGCCTGTTTATGTCTGTTTGACCTAATGAGCTGTTGGGTTTTCCCACTCCCCACCATCCGCACAGCGCCAAGCACCTACACTGCGCCCTCATGAGGACAAAAAGTGGAGGCGCCAGCTCCGAAAATCCTCGAGGAAAAGCCTCACCAAGAACCCTCGAAACCAGCGCCTCCACCGGGCACAAAAACTTTATTTACCTTGACGCTCGCGACGCACGCGACGCCAACGATGCACACCCAAAGCACCCGCCGCACCCAGCAGGGCACCGGAACCGTTCATCAGCACATCTACCGGGTCGCCGGTGCGATCAGGCATGAAACTCTGAATCGTCTCAATGCAGGCGCTGACCAGGAACCCCGCGTACAGCACGTGCGGGCGAGCCTTCGGCTTGAGCAGCAGGGCAAAAAGAAAACCGCCCGGAATAAACATGATGACATTCGAGAGCTGCTCGATGCTCGAATAGGTGATGAACGCAGGCAGCCAGCCCTCGGCGTGGCCGGTATCCAGCAGCTGTGCCAGGCGGCCGCCCATCTCGTTATCGTCCACGTGCACGGGGGCGAACACGATACTCGCCACCGTCGCGCAGTACAGCGCCGTGACGGGCCAGAGAATTAGCCGCCACACGCGAGCGCCGGAGCGACCGCTACCGGGTTGTGCTTTACCAAACAAGGCGGCCCACCTCGTCGAACTGCTTGGTCGAGTCCCACGCGAACAGGCCCGGCACGTCAATCGTGAGCGGTTCGGCGTTCGGCACGGTCACGGTCCATTCTTCACCGGCTGCTGCGGAGAGGGCGCGGCGGATAAAGCTGCCGTGGCTGACGGCGATAATCTTCTGGTCGCCCGAGGCTTCAGAGAGTTCACGCACGATATTGCGCAGGGTACGCACCGCACGAATGTACACATCACGCTCGGATTCCACGTTCGGGTAGTAGCGTTCCGGGGCGCGGCGTTCGGGGGCGGGAATGTCCAGGCCCTCACCGGCACCGTAGGCGCGTTCCACCAGTTCGGGGTAGGTCTTGTGCACCTGCAGGTCGAAGTGCTCACCGACCAGCTGCGCGGTCTCGTGGGCGCGGGACAGCGGCGAGGACACCAGCACGGTGAATTCCAGACCCATGTCGGCGAGCTTCTTGCCAGTGGTGCGTGCCTGCTCGCGGCCGGTGTCATTGAGCGGAATGTCGGTGATGCCCTGCATCAGGTTCGCCTTGTTCCAGTCGGTCTGGCCGTGACGAATCAGGGTGAGGGTCGTGTTCTCGGCACCCGCCGGGACCTCTTCCGGGCCCAGCTCGGGTTCCAGATGCTGCACGAGCAAGCGGTCGATTGCGTCGTCCAGGTACTGCAGGGGCACCTCGGTCAGGGAGGCGTTCACCGGGATCGGGTAGATGCCGTCCTCGTTGAGCAGTTCGGGGTGGCGTTCAGCGACCAGGGCGGTCATGGTCATAGCAATCAGCATGCCGTGCGCGGCGACCACAACGGTCTGACCCTCATATTCACGGCGGACGCGGTTCAGCGCCGCGAGGGAACGGGCGAGGAAGTCCTTCTTCGGTTCCACGTTGAAGGCGTTATTGGACTGACGGGAGGCAAGAATCAGCTCGCGGGTAGCGACCTGGCCCTCCAAATCGCCAAAGGAACGTTCCTGGAAGCCGTCAACGGTGCCACGGTAGGGTACGCCCAGGCCTTCGGCTACGATTTCGGCGCTTTCTACGGCGCGGGAAAGGGGTGAGGAGACGATAGCGTCCACGGTGGTGCCCTCAGCTGCTGCCTGCTGCAGGGCGCCGATAGCGGTGCGGACCTGCTCCCTGCCGGTGTCGTTGAGGGGGATGTCGGTGCCGCCCTGGAAGCGGTGGTCGATGTTCCAGTCGGTCTGGCCGTGGCGCAGGAAGATGATGCGGGTTCCTGCCTCGGGGTCGGCTACCGGAGTGATGATGGGGGTGTTCTGTGCGTCGGTCATCCTTCTAGTATGGCACTGCCTCCATGCAGTTCAAGGCCGCCGCACAGTTCAAGGCCGCCGCACAGTTCAAGGGTGTGCGGCTTATCCTTTCTGCTGAGGCGCGTTCATACCGGGGTATCGCTCATACCGCGGTATGAGGTGCGGGGCGGTTGAGCACCCGGTCGGGCGAATTTTTACAGGGTTTTCCCATATTTTTCAGCCCCCAGACGGAGGGGTGAGCCGCCAAGAAGCTGAGATGATAGAAATGTACTTCCGTTAGTTCATACCCAATGAAGGTTGTCATGACGCAGAATCCTCAATCCCAGAACCCGCAGTTCCAGGCTCAGAACCCGTATTCAATGACCCCTCCGCAGGCGGCGCAGCCTGCCGGTCAGTATTCCGCTCAGCCCGGTCAGCAGAGTCAGCCCGGTCAGCCTAACCAGCAGGCGGGCTACTATCAGGGTCAGCCGGGCTACCCGGCTCAGGCGCCTCAGCAAATGCAGCAGGCGCCCTTCGCGCGCGGCGCGATTATTTCTGCCCGTAACCTGCACAAGTCGTACGGCAATAACCCGGTGCTGCGTAACGTGAGCCTGGATATTTTCCCCGGTGAGTCCGTGGCGATTATGGGTCCTTCCGGTTCCGGTAAGACCACTCTGTTGCACGCGCTTTCGGGCATTATCAAGCTCGATGCCGGTTCTGTGCTGTTCAATGGCCCGACCGGTCAGGTGGCGGTGGAGTCTCTCAGCGAGCGTGAGCGCACCTCCTTGCGCGCTAACTCGTTTGGTTTCGTGTTCCAGCAGGGTCTGTTGGTTCCCGAGCTGACCGCGGAGGAGAACGTCTCTCTCGCAGCGATGATTGCCGGTGTTCCCCGCCAGCAGGCGCGTTCCATTTCGGCTGACTTGCTGAACCGTCTGGGTTTGGGGCAGATGCTGGACCGCCGTATGGGTGAGATGTCCGGTGGTCAGGCTCAGCGTGTGGCTATTGCCCGTTCCCAGGTGAACGGTGCCCCCGTGACTTTCGCGGATGAGCCGACCGGCGCGCTGGATTCGAAGACCGCGCGTGAGGTGATGGCTCTGCTGCTGACCATGATTCCGCAGCAGGGTAAGACTCTGCTGGTGGTGACTCACGACCCGAACGTGGCGGCGGCATGCTCCCGCGTGGTGTACCTGCAGGACGGTCAGATTGTGAGCGATCAGCGCAATAGCCAGGGCGGTGTTCCCGCTTCCCAGAACCACGCTCAGAGCTTCGGCGCTCAGTCTCAGGCAGGTGCATAATGCAAATCTATGCTCTACTCGCCAAGCGAACCCTATGGAGTTCGCAGGCGATTCTTCCCGTGCTGGCTTTTGCCGCCTCCTCGGCACTATTTTTGACGGTTGCCGGTGGTGTTCAGGCGCTGAGTACGTGGCTTGAGCACGCCAACGTTGACCACGAAATGATCAACCTGATGGGCATTCAGAAGCTCTACATGGGTTTGGCGTGGGTTGCCGCTCTGGTGCTGATCGTTCCGCTCTTTACCCTGGGCGCTTCGGCTGCTCGTTTGAGTGCCCGCCGCCGTGATGAGCGTCTGGCGTCCCTGCGTCTGATTGGTGCCTCCACGACCCTGATTGTGGGTCTGTCTGTTGCGGACGCGCTGGTGTACTCTCTTGTGGGTTTCATCATCGGTCTGTTGCTTTACCTGGTGCTGATTTTCCCGTTCGGCGCCCTGCACTTCATGAACGTTCCGCTGGGTGCTGAGAATATGCTCCTGCCGGTGAGCGTGATTTTCTACTGCTTCCTGGGCTGTATGGTTCTGGCGGCTCTCAGCTCCCTCTTCGGTCTGGCGAAGGTCAGCATCAGCCCGCTGGGTGTGCGTACCCGCGCGAAGGCTGGTTCCGCCGGTTACATTGCTCTGGGTATCGGTGTTGTTCTGGTCATTGCCGTGATGATTCTGGCTTCGACCTCGAAGGGTTTTAGCATGTTCTCACCCTTCCAGGACGGCGGTGCCGATAGCGCGATTAAGAACCTAGCGATTTTTATTGCTCTGCCGGGTCTGCTGATGATGGTTGCTATCGACCTGGTTGGTACCTTCCTGGTGTGGGCGTACGCAAAGATTCGTGTGCGCATGACCCAGAAGGCGTCGGTTCTGCTGGGTTACCGTGCGGTGCTGGAGTCCCCGCGCGGGGCGTGGCGTCAGGTTTCGGGTGTGGCACTGTCGACCTTCTTGGTGACCTTCTTCGGCCCCATCCTGATTCTGGCGGGTGAGATGAACAAAACGGCGAAGGAGGTAGGCCCCGCCGCCGGCCCCTTCATGACCATCATGTCGGACATGTTCCAGGGCATGCTGCTCATGCTGTTCTTCTCGTACCTGCTGGTCACTCTCTCCGCGGTGTTGAACCAGAGCGCCGCCATTTACGAGCGTGGTTCCCTGTACTCTTCGCTGAATATGATGGGTACCCCCACGAGGCTGCTGCAGGCTTCGCGCCTTACCGTGGTTTTCGGTCCGCTAGTGCTCATTAGCGTGGTTTCTGCGCTGCTGGGTCTGCCGCTGACGGCGTTGATTGCGGCGCAGGGTCTTTCCGGTGAGATTCTGACGAAGATGTTCGGTATGACCTTCGGCGCTATTGCGCTGGGTCTGGTACTGGTCTATGTGGGCCTGTTGGCGACCATTCCGTTTATGCGTCAGGTGACCCATAAGCCGGTGTCCGCTCTCTAAGCTGTTTTAGCTTCTACCCTCCCGTTGCGTCCGTTCTGGATGCGGCGGGAGGGTTTCTTTATGCCTACTGACGCGTTGCGTGCTTTTGTGTTGCGTGCTTTTGTGCTCTCACCCGGTGCGCGCCCTGCATGTTTTCTCACGCACCGGGCCACCGCTTCCATAGCCTAAAGCCCTGTGAGAGACTGACATTATGTTTGAACACACAGTACCCTCCGATTGGTTCCCCCGCTGCGCAATCTTCGACTGCGACGGCATCCTCCTCGACTCCGAGACCGTCTGGAACGATGTGCAGCGTGAGCTTTTCGCCCGCTGGTCTGTTCCCTTCACCGAAGAGGTGGAGCACCGCCTCACCGGTCTGGCGGCAGCCGACGTCGCGCAGGAGCTTGCCCTGCTCTCCTACGAGGCGCAGAACGGCCAGAAGCCGGACACCGCCTCCGCAGAGTACGCCGCGCACCATGAACGCGTGATGAAAGACCTGCTCACCACCGAGCACGAGGTCATCAGCTCCGGCGTGGACCTGATTGAGGGTGCGCAGAAGTTCCTGGGCTTCCTGAGCGAGCACATGCCGGTTGCGGTGGCGTCGAACTCCACCGCGAACATTCTGACCCTGAAAATGGAAAGCTACGGTTACGCCCCGCTGGTGCGCACCTGGGTCAGCAGCAACGACGTTCCGGCCGGCAAGCCCGCCCCGGACATGTACCTGGAGGCGGCACGTCGCCTCGGCTTTGAAGGCCACGAGGCGCTGGCGTTCGAGGACTCCCCCGCGGGCGCGCAGGCGGCACGTGACGCCGGTACGAAGGTCATGATTTACGTTCCGGAAGGCACCGACCCGGCAAAGGCACCCGCCGGTTTTGGACGCTTCGATTCATTCAAGGACCCGCAGCTCTGGGAGGCGGCACGCACCTGGATCGCCAAGCTTGAGGCAGCTCAGCAGTCTGAAGCAACGCAGGGCTAAGTAATTAGCGCCCCCTCCCCCGGTATGAAGAAAGACCCCCGGCCCGCTCCTCAAGGAGCAGACCGGGGGTCTTCTATGTCTTATCAGCCGTACCTACAGTACCTACAGTAGGCCTACAAGGGGCACGAGCTTATCGGCGCATAACCTTCTTCGCCAGGAAGTTGCCGAGGAACTGAACCAGCTGAACCAGGACGATAATAATCGCCACAACAGCCCAGGTGATCTCATCGTTAAAGCGCTGGTAGCCGTCCACAATCGCGATCTTACCCAGACCGCCAGCACCCACGTAACCGGCCATAGCAGACATATCCACCACGCCGATAATGAGGAAGGTGTAACCCAGGATCAGCGGGCCAAGCGCCTCCGGAATCATCACGGTGAACAGGATGGTCATCTTCGAAGCGCCCATCGCACGAGCCGCCTCAATCACACCCGGGTCAATGGAGACCATGTTCTGCTCCACAATACGGGCAATAGCGAATGCTGCGCCGAAGCTCATCGCGAAGACCGCCGCGTTCACGCCCAGGCGGGTACCCACCACGGCGCTAGTCAGCGGGCCCAGAGCCGCAATCAAAATAATGAACGGAATCGGGCGAATCACGTTCACCAGAATGTTCAGGACCGTGTACACGAAGCGGTTCTGGAAGATATTACCTGCACGGGTGGTGTACAGCAGAGCACCCACAATCAGGCCGACCAGACCTGCACACAGCATCGTAATAGACACCATGTAGAAGGTGTCGCCGATAGCCGGGAGCAGCTTCTCGGGCAGGAACTCAGACCAGTCCGTCTTCGAGGCAGCCAGCGGAAGAGTAGTAGCAAACATTTAGCGCACCTCCTGCACGCGGGTGACGGTCTTCAGCTCGGCAACAGCGGCATCAATACTGGTGATTTCACCCAAGAGTTCCAGGGTGAGGGTACCGTACGCCTTACCCTGCAGGGTCTCGATACCGCCGCCCACAATGTTGAAGCGGACGTTACGGGCGCCCAGGTAGGACAGCACCTTACCGAGCTCCTGGTTACCCTCCACGATTTCAACGTTGATGAGGTAACCCTTGTGGTTTGCGCGCAGTTCAGCCGCTTCCTTGCCGGTGGGGGCAAGCTTCACGGTGGTTGCCACGAACAGCTTCGCCACGTCGGTCTGCGGGTTGGAGAAGACATCGTACACGTTGCCCTGCTCCACCACGCGGCCGGACTCCATAACTGCCACACGGTCAGCGATAGTGGAAACCACATCCATCTCGTGGGTAATGACCACGACGGTCACGCCCAGTTCACGGTTGACCTTCTTCAGCAGTGCAAGCACTTCATGGGTGGTTTCCGGGTCCAGCGCGCTGGTGGACTCATCAGCCAGCAGCAGGGCAGGGTTGGTTGCGAGCGCACGAGCAATGCCCACACGCTGCTTCTGACCGCCCGAAAGCTGGTTCGGGTAGTGACCGGCGCGGTCGGCAAGACCCACGAACTCGAGCATTTCCAGGGCACGAGCGCGGCGGTCCTTCTTAGACCAGCCGGCAATCTTCAGCGGGAACTCGACGTTACCGAGCACGGTGCGGGAGTTCATCAGGTTGAACTGCTGGAAGATCATACCGATGTTGGTGCGTGCTTCACGCAGTTCGGAGTCGCGCTTACCGGAAATCTCGAAGCCGCCAACGGTCAGGGTGCCACTGGTGGTGGTTTCCAGGCCGTTAATGAGGCGGACGAGGGTGGACTTACCGGCGCCGGAGTAGCCGATGATTGCAAAAATTTCACCGCGGTTAATGGTGAGGGAGACATTGTCGACAGCAACTACTGCCTTGGGGCCGTTGCCGAAGACCTTGGAGACTCCGTCCAGAACCACCATGGGCTCGGTGCTGGCACCGAAGCTCTGTACCAGTTCACTCATAAATTTGTATCCGTATATGTCGTGGTTGGGGCGTTAAAGGGCCTTAACGCCGGTACGCAAAGGACGGTAAGCCTTTCGTGACCCGCTTCGGGTGCTTAGACTTACCGCCTTTGCGTATGCCTAGAGGAGGCGTGTATTCAGAAGATTACTTCTTAGCGCGCAGCTTGGCTTCTTCCTTAGCCAGGGACTGACGCAGTTCGTCGGTGCTTACGTTGACCTCAACAGCGGTGCCGCGGGTCTCTTCCTGGACAACGTCCATGACGGCCTTAGTGTGGAAGAGTTCGACGATCTTCTTGTAGGTCTCGTCGTCTGCCTTGTCCTTCTGAGCAACGAAGAGGTTCACGTACTTGATAGCGGAGGGGTCGCTCTTGGGGTCGTCCTGAGCCAGAGCGTCTGCAGGCTTCAGGCCTGCATCCTTGAGGAAGTCGTTGTTGACGACAGCACCGTCAGCGGACTCCATACCGACCACGGTCTGGGTTGCGTCAACGGGGGTGACCTTCACCTTAGATGCGGAGGTGTCAACGTCGTCGATGGTGGGTGCGTCAACGTCAGCGTTCTTGAAGGTGACCAGACCGTTGGTCTTCAGCAGCTTCAGTGCACGTGCTTCGTTCACGGTGTCGTTCGGGATAACGATTTCGCCACCCTGGGGGATGTCAGCCAGCTTGGAGTGCTTCTTGGAGAACAGAGCCATCGGGTAGATCACGGTCGGGCCGACAATCTGCAGGTCCTTGTTGGCGCTGACGTTGTAGTTCGACAGGTACGCGATGTGCTGGAAGCGGTTCATGTCGATGTCACCGGCGTCCAGTGCGGGGTTCGGCTCGGTGTACGCGCTGAACTCCTTGTACTCAATGTCGATGCCCTGCTTCTTAGCTTCTTCCTTCAGGGTCTTGTTGAACTTCTCAGAGCCAACCACACCAATGGTGACCTTCTTGGAGCTGGAGGAAGAGGAGGAGGAGTTGGTGGAACCGCAGCCTGCCAGGCCAATGACCAGGGGGACAACTGCGAGAGCAGCAGCAAACTTCTTCACGGCTATGAATCTTTCTGTTGAATGATGATGCGTTCCGCCGGGTGCTGACGTTGGTACTAGCACATCCGATGGGAATGATGACGGGACAATTACAGCATGGGCAAGGGCGGGTGTGGAAGTTGAGCTCTATTCATGAGACACAGAACGTCAAGGTCGTCATATTTTGTCACAATTCGTCATGTAGTGATTATTCCCAGGTCACAAAGCGCCACCGACGGTGTATTCAGGCACACACAAAGCGCCGGCCCGGGTGCAAAAACCCAAGCCGGCGTCCATAGTGCCACCCGTTACGGGCGGGCGGGCAGTCAACCGGTGCTACTGGTAACCAGTACTACTAATCGAACTCGCCCGAAGCGATCAGCTGCTCACGCACCTTACGGCGCAGAACCTTACCCAGCATCGAACGGGGCAGATCATCCACCACCACGATACGGCGCGGAACCTTATAGCGGGTCACCTTCGAGTAGCAGTGCTCGCGCAGAGTATGCTCCTGCACCACTCGGCCCGGGGCGGGAACCACAGCGGCAACGACCATCTCGCCACCGGCGGGCAGCGGAATACCCACCACCGCCGCGTCCGCGACCATATCGTGCTGCTTGAGGGCGACCTCAACCTCCGTCGGGGAGACGTTGAAACCGCCGGTAATAATGACTTCCTTAATGCGGTCGACAATCTGGATGAAGTAGTCCTTATCCAGGCGCACAATATCGCCGGTACGCAACCAACCCTCGGGGGTGATGGTCTTCGCCGTCTCGTCCTCACGCTTCCAGTAGCCAGCGAAACGCTGAGGGCCCTTCACCCACAGCTCGCCCTCTTCACCATCGGGTACGTCTTCACCGGTTTCCGGGTCCACCACACGAATATCGGTGGAGGGGAACGGAACACCAATAAAACCGGCGCGGCGAGTGTCATTGAGCGGGTTGCAGGACACCAGCGGCGCGCACTCGGTCAGGCCGTAGCCTTCCACCATGAAACCGCCGGAAGCTTCCTCCCACTCGGCAACCAGCTCAGGCGGCAAGTTCATTGCCCCAGACACCGCGTAACGGATGCCCTCCAGGGACACGCCGCGCTTCTTCGCCTCATCCATGAGGCGGCGGTACACCGGGGGAACCGCAGGAAGAATGGTCGGGCGGGTCTTCTTCATCGCCTTCAAAATCAGGTCCATGTCCACGGTCGGGAACAGCACCAGGCAGGCACGGCACAGCGACGCAATCGTCACGCCCAGGGTCATACCGTACGCGTGGAACAGCGGCAGAACCGAGTAAATCACCTCGTCATCACCCGGGTTAATCCACGCCTCACCCATACGGCCGTTGGACTCCAGGTTGCGGTGCGTGAGCATCACGCCCTTCGGCAGACCGGTCGTACCCGAGGTGTACTGCAGCAGCGCAATATCGTGCGCGGTCGGGCGGCGATGCGCAGGGTCAATACGCTCGCTCTTCACCAGCTGAGCCCACGAAACCGTACCCGGTGCAGGCCCGGTCAGCTTCTCACGCGAAGCACGCGCGCTCTTCAACGGCAGCTTCAGCGCGGTACGCATCAGCGCGGGCATCGCCGAAATCATGTTCACCGAATAAATATGGTTCGGGCGGATATCCGCCGGAAGACCCGTAATATGCGAGGCGATCTTATCCCACACAATCGCGACCTTCGCGCCGTGATCCTCAAACATGTGGCGCAGCTCCGCACCCGTGTACAGCGGGTTGTGCTCCACCACAATCGCGCCCAGGCGCAGAATCGCGTAAAACGCCACAATATGCTGAGGGCAGTTCGGCAAAATCAGCGCCACACGGTCACCCGGCTGCACGCCCGCCACGCGCAGACCCTCCGCCGCACGCTCAATCTGATCGCCCAACTCAGCGTAGGTCGTGGTCGCGCCAAAGAACTCCAGCGCCACCTTGTGGGGTACGGTGCGAACCGCCTCGTCAATGAGGTGGCTCAGCGACGTCTCGGGCAGCTCAATATCGCGGGCAGTCCACGGAGAATAGTTCTTCAACCAGGGGCGATGCGCCAACGGATGCGCGCCAGCAGATGCGCCAGCCGACGCGCCAGCGGGTGATGCAGGTGCCGCCGCATCCTGCAGGTTCGTGTTCTTCTGAGCCTCAGTCATGCTTTGATTGTGCCTTCCCACGCCCTCACGCTTCAACTCAGCGGTAGCTTTTCCCGCGCTGAAAATCACGCCGCACACCGGCCCCAGATACAGCAATAAACACCGAAACGCTCAGGCAGAATCCCATAACTCTGGGATACTTAAAGCATGAGTAAACGACAGCAAGACATCACCGACGAGCAGTTCAAGAAGCTCCTCCGCGAAATTTCCAAACGATTCGCTATCGCCGGAGGAGTCGTCATCCTGTTCGGAATGGCCATCATCGCACTTGCTTACCTCCTGGGAGGAGCCCACTAATGCGCACCCCGCAGCGCCCCACCGGCGAAACCTTCAACCGCATGACCAACGGTTCGGTCTACATGCCCGACGCCGAATGCGCCGCACAGTTCAAGCGCATCTACGCTGCCACCGTCCTCGCCGAAGAACACTACGCCCGCGGCGAGCACGCACAGGCGATGCATGTCTACCGTGAACACCTCGGCCACCTGGGCGAACACGCTCACATCCGCCCCGGCGCACGCTTTGACTACGGCGTGAACACTTACATCGGTGACGGTTCCTTCTTCAACTTCGGTGCCGTCTTCCTGGACGTCTGCCCGATCCGCATCGGCTCCACCGTGCTGGTTGGCAGCAACGTACAGTTCATGACGCCCACCCACCCGCTCCACCCCGGCGACCGCGCCGACTACTGGGAAGCAGGCGCACCCATCACCGTTGAAGACAACGTGTGGATCGGTAGCGGAGCTATCATCTTGGGCGGCGTGACCATCGGCAAGAACTCCGTGATTGGTGCAGGCACCGTTGTCACCAAGGACGTCCCCGAAAACTCCCTCGTGGTGGGCAACCCCGGCCGAGTCATCCGCACCCTGGACGAGAATGAGCGCCCCGCACACCCTCACACCTTCTCCGCAGAAGCCATGGAGGAGGCACGCGCCTTCTACGCTGACCGCAACCGCTAAATCAGCACCCAGGATTAGATTCAAAGGACTTAATGAACGCACAGAACAACACCCCGCAGCAGCGTCCGGCTGCCGCGGCGTCCACGCCTACCGAAAGTGACCTGTGGGAGGCGGCATTCTCCTCCGACGACCCCACCGTGGTCCTGACCGATGAGGAGCTGAACGCGGCACGCCGCGCCCACGAAAAGGCGCGCGAGTCGAGCTCTTCGGCGCAGTCCTCGCAGGATGCGACCCGCCCCCTCACCGAGGCGGCTACCGCAACCCAGCCGATCCTCTCCCCCGGTACCACCTCTCAAGGCGCAGAATCCGGCGCTGACTTCGGTGCCCCCGGAGACGACAACCCCAGCTGGCTCGACAAGCCTGCAGCCCCCAGCACGGACAACGTACGCGGCGGCGCAACTGCCGCCCCCGCTACCGCACCTGCCACCGCTGCAAGCTACGAGGTGCCCGCACCCGGCAACGCCCACGCGGCATCGAGCGCCCCGCAGGCCACCCCCGCGGCAGATGACCACTTCGTCATCCCCACCCCCGCAGGTGATGCCGCCGGCTCGGAACCCATCCTCACCGCCGCAACCGCGCTGTCCATGCAGAAGAGTCGCTACTCCCGCATGCACCTGCTGCCCGGCCTGCTCGGCTGGCTGATCGCCCTCTCCCTCATGGACGGTGGCCAGTGGGCTATCCAGTCGTGGCTGACCCTGACCGGTCAGAGCGAGTCCATCGAGTACGCCTCGGTGGTCTCCCGCCTGTTCAGCGGCGCTTCGAACGCCGTGCCGGTCGCGGTGGCGTTGAGTGTGCTCATCTTCTTCGCCTACCTGGTGGGCGGTTACTCGGCAGGACGCATGGCACGATTCGCCGGCGTGAAGCAGGGCATCGCCGTATGGCTCTGGCAGATTATGGTGCTCATCCTGGGTTCCCTGGCGACTTTCCTCGCACCTCAGCTGTTCCAGAACGGTGTCGCGTCCCTGTCCCTGCAGAAGCTGATTGCGGGCGATTTCGCGAACGGTCTGCTCGCGGTTCTACTGGTTCTGGCGTTGAGCTTCCTCGGCGCTATCCTCGGCGGCCTGCTGGGACGCCTGTACCACCGCCGCGTGGACAAATACCCGAGCGACCAGGTGGCACGCGAGGACGCCTAGTCTTCTAAGCACCCGCGCCTCGTTGCGATAGGAATAAACCGTACAGAAAACCTCCGGTACCTTACGAAAGGTACCGGAGGTTTTCTGTATCTGCATGACTTAATCAGCGCAATAATACGACGCTGACTAGCTAAAACATGCCGCCTAGTGGTCCAGCAGCAGTGCAGGCTCCTCAAGGATCGCAGCCACATCAGCCATGAAACGAGCCGACAGGTCACCATCCACCACACGGTGATCGAAGGAACCGCCCAGGGTCGTCACCCAGCGAGGAATAACCTCACCATCAACCACCCACGGCTTCTGCTTGATCGTGCCGAAGGCAATAATCGCCACCTCACCGGGGTTAATAATCGGGGTACCCGTATCAATACCCAGCGAACCGATATTCGTAATGGTCAGGGTGCCGTTCGCCATCTCAGCGGGCTGAGTCTTACCCTCACGGGCGCGAGTGGTCAGATTGTTCAGCGCAACCGCCAGCTCACGCAGGGACAGCTCCTGAGCGTCCTTAATATTCGGAACCATCAGGCCGCGCGGGGTCGCCGCAGCAATACCCAGGTTCATGAAGTGCTTAATCTGGATTTCGCTATCGGTCCAGGTCGCGTTGACCTGCGGGTTACGCTCAGCAGCCCAAATGACCGCGGCGGCAAGCACCAGCAGCGGGGTGACCTTCACGCCCTCAAAGTGGCGGGACTTCTTCAGACGCTTCACGAACTCCATGGTGCGGGAAGCATCAACGTCCACGAAGATGGACACGTGCGGGGCGCTAAACGCCGAAGCAACCATCGCCTTCGCGGTAGCCTTACGCACGCCACGCACCGGGATGCGCTCAATGCGGTCACCGGGGGTGGTTGCGGGCTGCCAGAAGGGCTGGCGGGCGCCGCTATGCTGCACATCGCTCAGGTGCGCCACATAATTCATGAGGTCCTGCTTGGTCACCTGGCCGCGCGCACCGGTAGCGGTCACGTTCGCCAGGTCAACACCCAGCTCCTTTGCGGCAAGACGCACCGGAGGCGGCGCGAGGGTCGGGCGGTGCGGAACCTGCTCGGGAGCCAAAGTCGGCGCGGGAGCCGCTGCGGGCTCGGGTGCCAGACGCTGCACCACCGAGTTCAGCGGGGTGTTCTCCACAAAGCGGGAGGCGCGCTCAGCCAGCTCACTCAGCAGGCCCTGGTTGCGATTCACCGGGTCGGTGGGGGTGTGTGCCACGGGTGCCTGAACAGCAGGTGCGGCCGGTGCTGCTGCGGCCTGTGCGGGCTGGGTTGCGGAGGCGGGGCGCTTGCGGGCGCGACGCTTCACCGCATCCGCTTTGGGGCCGGAGCCGACCAGCGCGGTGCCGGACTCAGCCTCTGCCGCGGCGGGGGCTGCCGGGGTAGCGGGTGCGTCGCCGCCGCCGGAGATGCTGATAATCGGGGTGCCCACCTCAACGGTTTCACCCTCGGCAACGAGCAGCGCCTCGACGGTGCCGGCGAAGGGCGAGGGAAGTTCCACGACGCTCTTCGCGGTTTCAATTTCGACGAGGACATCGTTGATGGCGACCTCGGTGCCGACTGCCACCTTCCAGCTGAGGATTTCTGCTTCGGTCAGGCCTTCACCCACGTCAGGGAGCGGGAAAATCTGGGACATTTCTACCTCTCACTAGGGCATATACCCTATACGGAATATTCTGTGCGGGCTTTCAACCCGCAATAGCGCAACACGCTGATACGTCAAATCAGGGAATGCCTAGTAGTCAAAAGCGCGGTCAACCGCCTCAAGGATACGGTCAATATCGGGCACGTACTCTTCCTCAACACGAGAAACCGGGTACGGCATGTAGTAGCCGCCCACACGAATCACCGGCGCCTGCAGGCTGTAGAAGCAACGCTCCGTAATCGCCGCAGCCAGCTCACCACCCATACCACCGAAGGTCGGCGCCTCGTGCGCAACAATCAGGCGGCCAGTCTTCGCCACCGAAGCAGCAACGGTCGGCACATCCAGCGGCGAAATCGAGCGCAGGTCAATGACCTCAATCGAGCGGCCATCCTCCACAGCAGCCTCTGCGGCAGCCAGAGCAACCGGCACCAGCGGACCGTACGCAACGATGGTCGCATCCGTACCTTCACGCACCACCTGGGCGCTAAACGGATCAAAAGAAGTGTCGCTAAAGTCCACTTCACCCTTGAGCCAGTAGCGGCGCTTCGGCTCAAAAATAATGACCGGGTCGGGGCACTCAATCGCCTTGCGGGTCATCCAGTACGCCTCGTGCGGGGTCGAGGGGGTCACAATACGCAGACCCGCGGTGTGGGCGAACAGCGCCTCCGGGGACTCGGAGTGGTGCTCCACCGAACCAATCACACCACCGTACGGAATGCGGATGGTCACCGGCACCGTGTACTGCTTATCGGTGCGGTTATGAATCTTCGCCAGCTGGCTCGTGATCTGGTTGTAGGCGGGGAACACGAAGCCGTCGAACTGAATCTCCGGCACGGGGCGGTAGCCACGCAGCGCCATACCGATGGAGGTGCCGATAATGCCGGACTCGCCCAGGGGCGCGTCCATGACGCGGCGGTCACCGAAGCGCGCCTGCAGGCCTTCGGTCACACGGTACACGCCGCCGAGCTTGCCGATATCCTCACCGAGCATGACGACGGTGCGGTCAGCTTCCATGGCGTCTTCCAGGCCGCGGGTAATCGCCTTGGCGAGGGTCAAACGTTCAATTTTCTCGCTCATGCTTACTCCTCTTCAAAGCCTGCAACGTAGTTACGGTAGAACTCGCGGTCGTCTTCCACCTGCTGGTGTTCCTGCACGTAGACGCGGTCGAAGAAACGCTCAAAGTCGGCAACTTCGGAGTTCAGCACTGCCTCACGCACGCCGGATGCGACCTGCTGCGCGGATTCTGCAACCTCTTTGAAGAAGGCATCGTCGGCGTAGCCGTTATCGCGCAGGTGCTTTTCAAGGCGAAGCATGGGATCGCGGCGCAGGGGACCTTCCAGGTCGGCATCGGTGCGGTACTTGGTGGGGTCGTCCGCGGTGGTGTGCGGGCCAAGGCGGTAGGTCTCAGCTTCAATCAGCACGGGGCCTTCACCGGCGCGGATCTTCTCCATGGCGTAGCGGGTTGCGGCGAGCACCGCGAGAACGTCGTTGCCGTCCACGCGGATACCTTCAAAGCCGTAGCCTGCGGCGCGGGTGGACACCGGCACGCGGGACTGCACCTCGAAGGGCACGGAGATAGCCCAGCGGTTGTTCTGCACGAAGAAGAGCACCGGCGCGTTATAGGAGGCGGCAAAAACCATGGATTCGTGGGCGTCACCCTCGGTGGAGGAGCCGTCACCGAAGTAGACCGCCACGGCGGGCTTCTGGGTGTCCTCGGCGGGGTCGGTTGCCTGGCCCTGACCGGTGCGGCGGGTGCCGGTTTCAGCTTCGATGTCGGCATCGAAGTTCAGGCCCATGGCGTAGCCGACGGCGTGCAGGGTCTGGGCGGCAAGCACCTTGGTGTAGGTGTGAAAGTTGTGCGCCTTCATGTCCCAGCCGTGGGTGGTGGAGCCGCGGAAGATAGTGATCAGGTCGCGGAAGTCCACGCCACGCGTCAGGGCGATGGCGTGCTCACGGTAGGAGGGGAAGATGTAGTCATTGGGTGCGTAGGCGAGTGCGGAGCCGACCTGTGCGGCTTCCTGGCCTCGGCTGGGCACCCAGAGGGCGAGCTGACCCTGGCGCTGCAGGGCGGTTGCCTCGTCGTCGAATCGGCGGGTGGTGTACATGAGGCGGTATGCCTCGCGCAGGGTGTCTGCGTTGACGTCTTCGATGTACCGGCTGTAGGTGGGGTGTTCGTGTACGGTGCCGTTTTCATCCATGATCTGGATGCGTTCGGGCACTCCGGGGTACTTGTCGTTCTCGTGCATCTAACCTCCACACGTGACGAGGGCTTGGCCCTCAGCGGCTTGGGTTTTAGTCTCAACGTTCACCTGATGGTGCAGGGTTTGAGGTGTTCCGGCAAGCCTGTGAGGGTCTGGGCATATGTAGTTACCAGTCTACTCTTTTCGGCTTTATCTCGCGGCAGTTACGCTGATAACACAGCGTATTATGCCCTGTCATTCACTATTTGAACATCATTAAATTAAACCTCCCATATATTCTTTCTAGGGAATATGTGGGAGGTTTAATTTAACTCTTGAGAGCTTTTTTTAGCCACCATTTTTCCCACGCGAGAACCATTTGAAAAGCTCAAACGAACCTCGACAAGGGAAAATAGTACATTGTTCAATTAGGGCTCAATCAGGGCAGGGTGGGCACTCCCACCCCTTCACAAGAGAGCCTAGAGCCCCTTCGCGAAGACCTCACAGAGCGAGAGGAAACGGTCATTCGCCTCCACCTCGCCAATGCTCACGCGAACACCCTCGGTACCAAACGCACGCACCGACAGCGCATGCTCAGCCATCAGCTGCACAAACTCACCCGTGCGCTCCCCCAGGGGCAGCCACACGAAGTTCGCGTACGTGCTCGGGAAATCGTAGCCCAGCTCCCGCAGTCGAGCGGTCACGCGCTCACGCTCAGAGACCAGGTGGCTCACACGCTCCATCACCGCGTCCTCATGCTCGATGGAGGCGATAGCCGCCGCCTCCGCCAGCGCCGTCACGGCGAACGGGGTTGCCGCCACGCGCAGGTGCTGCGTAATCTGCGGATGCGAAATCGAGTAACCCACGCGCAGACCCGCCAGGCCCTGCGCCTTGGAGAAAGTGCGCAGAATGATGACGTTCTCGTAGTCGCGGTAGATGTCCAGGCCGTTCAGCGGGGCTTCTTCACCCTCCGGCACGGTGGAGGCGGCGCAAAACTCGAAGTACGCCTCATCAATCACCACGGGGATGTGGGCGGGCACCTTCGCCAGGAACGCACGGATCTGGCTTTCGGTGACGGCGGGGCCGGTCGGGTTGTTGGGGGTGCAGACCAGAATCAGGCGGGTGCGGTCGGTGATGGCTGCCGCCATGGCGTCCAGGTCGTGTGAGCCGTCGGGCAGGTTCGGCACCTGCACGCTGCGAGCGCCCATAATGCCGACCAAGATCGGGTATGCCTCGAAGGAGCGCCAGGCGTAGATGACTTCGTCCTGCACACCGTCGGCGTTGACGCCGGCGAAGGTTTTGAGGATTTGGTTGAGCGCACCGAGGCTTCCGGCACCGGTGACGATGTCGTCAGCGTCCACGCCGAGCCGTGCGGAGAGCTTCTGACGCAGGGCGGTGGAGAGCGGGTCGGGGTAGCGGTGCACGGTCGCAAATTCTGCGAGGACGCGCGCGACCTCGGGTACGGGACCCAGTGGGTTCTCGTTCGAGGAGAGCTTGTACTGGGTGAGGCCTTCAACGGGTGCGGGCGGCTTGCCTGCCGCATAGCTGGGCAGGGTGTTGAAGACGGGGCGGACCGGGATATTGGCGTGTTCAGCTGACTGGCTCATGGTTCCAGTATGTGCCTGCGGGCGGCTCGGGGGCTAACGCTTCTCACCTGTAGAGCAGGTCGCGAGCACGCTGTAGCTGTGCAGACAGCAGGTACTAGCCGCGAGCGCTGTACACAAAGGCAGCACGCAAAGAAGCACTGTACGCACAGACTATGCGCGCAAAGGCTGCACGCAAAGTTGGAGGGGCACCACCGGGGTTGTTCCCGGCGACGCCCCTCCTTTTCTCTTCTCTACTCTACTCGCCCCCTCCACCCTCCACCGAGCCGTCAAGATTGGTTCTTGAGACTGGGTTTTAGACTGGTGCTTTTAGACCATCAGGGGTTCACGCTCCTCGAGGGGGTTCAGGTCCTCGGGAGGGCCTGGGGCGCGGAGCCCGGGGTCGATGTCCTCGGGCGGAGCCGGTGCGAGGAACCCGGGGTCAATGCTCTTAGGCGGGAGCATGGGCGCAGGTTTCAGATCCGGCAGGGTAGGAATGAGCGACTCGCTACCTTCGTAGTCTCCACCCTGTCGGGGCCCGGAGAACGGGTCCCTGAGCACAGAACCAGGACTAGGGAACTGCAAGCGATCGATGATTGGCTGAGTAACAGCCTTTTCGATGTGCGTATGCAGATCTGCAGGTTTGGGCAGAATGTCCGGCGGGATCAGACTTACAGGGGGTAGCGGCCCCTCTGCCTCGATTCGAGCGGGCATCTTGATGGGTGCAGGCTCCGGACGACTCAGGTCGCTCGGCATATTGATGGCGGGCGGCAGATGCTGCGGGTTGTATCCCTGTAGGAGGGGCACCTTGGGCATCTGCGGCACAGGCATTTCGGGCCATGCAGGCTGCGGGTTCTGAGATTCCTGCGGAGTCGGCTCGGGATGAGGGATGGTCTTTTGGACACCCTCGATGACGGCGGGGAGTGTCTTGTTGAACTTCTCCCCTGCATATTCTGCTGTTTGTTGTACCCGTTCCACCCGATTTCTAATATCTTGAAGGCCTTTAACCTTACCGCCCGTTCCTTGCTCAATCGCTTCGTCTATGCCCTTCTCGTCAAACCTGACTCCCGATTTATAGGCTTGGTCCGCATAAGTTCCGAGACGCGTGAGCGTTACGCCTTTTCGCTCAGCCGAGCTATATCCGTCTGGCATGGCAGAGCCCGAGGTAACCTTCTGCTCCCCTAATACATACTCTTTGCCGTCCATTGCCGCACGCATGCCACCAAAAAACGCGTTACTATACCCCTCACGCTCTAGAGCTTCTCGGTAGTTTTCGCCATGATGTACAGGGTTCTGGACGGTGATTGCTGTATCACGGTCGTCAGGACGCCATCCATCTTCTCGCCATGCAGAATCAGGAACCCAGTCTCCTTCTCCTTCCACGTAGTCCACAGCGAAGCCACGGCGTTTGGCAGGCAAACCCCGCAGCGGAGTACCTTGAGCATAGATACCCACAATGTTGATTTCTTTGGCAACTTCGAGACTATTAGCCATGTTGTAGGCAATCATGGCTCCCTGGCTAAAGCCTTCCATGTACACGCGGGCACCCTGCGGCGCGCCAGCATCACGTAGAGCCTGCAAAACCATCTGATAGGCGGGGTTCCTCGTGGTATCTTCACCTAACGTTTCACGCATAGCGCCTGCCGGATCAATGGGAGAACCACCCCATGAGGCAAAATTAGTGCCCGGAATACTCACGACGTACAGGGCATAGGCGGGATCGCCTTCGTGTCCTGCTTCGTACATGACGGTGACGAGCACGGCACCGCGTTCACCCTTAGTCGGGTCCTGTTGGGAGCGTGCAAACTCCTGGTCCTGCGCCTTAGCGGCTGCCTGCAGACGATCCGAGCTGGCGCCCACAGAGAGCTTGCTTTTCTCTCCTTGATGCGCCGCTATACCGTATTCCTCAGCTGAGGTAGTGCGCACATTATGAGCTTTCTTCCCAGTAGCCTTGATGAGGCTGAATACAGAAAGTCTGAACGCACCACCGCCCAGTGCCTTTCGAACGAATCCCCGCGGAAGACCCAACATATCTGCAAGGCGATCTGTTGCTCGCTGACGGGCAATTTCGGGGTTCCATACGGCATCCATGTAGACGGTGGCACCGAAGAGAATACCGGCGATGATAGGCGAATACGGCAGCGTCCGAGAGGCCGAGAAGTACCCGAGCTCGGGAATGGTGAGCTTCAAGAGGTAGGTAGCTTCGCCGGGTTCTCCGGCGATGAGTCCGCGCAGGTGGTCTCGGGTGCTGCGTCCGTCGGTGAGCTTACCGTCCTTTGCGATGCCCATGGAGTCGAACCAGCCTGCGACGATATTTTCGGTCTGCAGGTAGGAGCTGTGGGCTACGCGGACGGCGGCTGCGGTGACGCCGAACTTTGCGGCACTCATACCGAGGTCTGCGGCGAGGCCGGTGCAGAGGGCGGCAGCCTGCTGGGCGCGTCCGTTGATGCCGAGGAAGAGCCGAGTTTCAGTGGCGATGCCAAGAATGGGCATGGTGCGGTCGGCGCAGGTGCGGCTAACAATGTCGAGGCCGTCGGCAATGGCGGGCATTTCTTCAAGCTCAACGCTGATGGTGCCTGCGGTGGGCCCTGCGGAGTCGCTGAGGTCACCGATGGGGGCAACGGTGGGTCCGGTAATCATGGTGTCTCCTAGGGTGGGGTTAGTGGGTTCGGATGAGCGAGCTCAGCCCGTCGGGCAGGTTCACGTGCATGAGTGAATCCAGCGTTGACTGGGCTTTTTGCACGCCTGAGCGGGCGATGATTTCGCCAGGGTTGAGTTTTTCGAGGGCGTCGGCGGCACTGTCGGCGAGTTTGCCGAGTAGGTTATCTACGGCGGAGGCGGCGGCTTGGATTGCCTGCGCTTTGGCGGTGAGGTCGTTGGCGAGTTCTTCACCGGCGGCGGCGATCATGGCGGCGGCGCCTTCGGCTTGTTCGGCTTGGTTGCGGATTTTTTCGCGGTGTTCTTGGAGTTGTCGCCGGTAGGCGCGTCCGGCTTCGGAGGCCCAGTGGTCGCCGTTGAGTTCGTTGGCGCGTTGGTGTGCGGTGCGGATTTCTTGGGCTTCGGTGCGCATCCGGTGGGAGAGTTCTGCGCCTTTGGCTCGGGCGAGCGCGGCGGCGGCCATGAGCTGGGTGGCGAGAGCGTGTCCGGCTGCGGTGCCGATGCCCATGTGTCCTGCTGCTCGGAGGATGTCGGTTGGTTCGATCCGGGGCAGGTGGGGTGCGGGAGGTGGTGTGGTGTCGACGATGGTGTTCATGATGTGTCCTTTCGCGGCGGGTTTGTTTTAGGCTAAATCTGCCGCGGTGACCGTGCATGCCGAGTGCGCCAACCTGTGGATAACTCAGGCTTGTTTCGAAAAATTCGCACGTTTTGCGCCCTTAAGACCCGAAAAACACCCCTCCCGTACCCCCTCGTTTTGTCATATTTCTGCAACTAACCGAGCTACCCATCACGTCCATATGCTCTACCCGCCTCTTTTTTTCAGCGAATTCATGCAAAAATAGAGCTATGTCTCACACCAATAACACCTTCTTGCCTTCTGGCCGTATTGATCTGGGCACCGGCGAACTTGCGCTGGGCCCCCTCGACGGACGCTACGCATCCGTAACCGCGCCCCTGACCAACTACCTTTCTGAGGCGGCTCTGAACCGCGACCGCATTCACGTTGAGGTTGAGTGGTTCATCTACCTGTGCGAGCACAAGGTGCTGCCGGGTCTGTCCCCGCTGAGCGAGGAGCAGAAGAAGGGCCTGCGCGCCATTGTGACCGATTTCAACGCTGATTCTGTGGCGGAGCTGGCTGAGATTGAGGCAGTCACCGTTCACGATGTGAAGGCTGTCGAGTACTACATTGGCCGCCGACTGGAGGGCCTGGGCCTGGACCACCTGGTGCCGCTGGTTCACTTCGGTTGCACCTCTGAGGACATTAACAACCTCGCGTACGCGCTGGGCATCAAGGATGCTGTTGAGAACGTGTGGGTTCCTGCCGCTGAGAACCTGATTGAGGTTCTGCTGAAGCTGGCTGAGGACGGCCGCAACGTGCCGATGCTGTGCCGTACTCACGGTCAGCCGGCTACCCCCTCCACCCTGGGTAAGGAGCTGGGCGTGCTCGCGTACCGCCTGAAGCGCCAGGTCAAGCACGTGAAGGCGACCGAGTTCCTCGGCAAGATTAATGGCGCGACCGGTACTTACGCGGCGCACTATGCGTCAGTTCCTGACGCTGATTGGCAGGATGTTTCTCGTGGTTTTGTGGAGCACCTGGGTCTGATCTGGAACCCGCTGACCACTCAGATTGAGTCGCACGACTGGCAGGCTGAGCTGTACTCGGATATCGCTCATTTCAACCGTGTGTTGCACAACCTCTGCACCGATGTGTGGAGCTACATTTCGATTGGTTTCTTCCGTCAGATTCCGGTGGCTGGTGCGACCGGTTCGTCGACCATGCCGCACAAGGTGAACCCGATTCGCTTTGAGAATGCAGAGGCTAACCTGGAGCTCTCCAACGCTCTGCTGGATTCGCTGGCTTCGACCCTGGTGACTTCTCGTTGGCAGCGTGACCTGACTGACTCCTCGGCGCAGCGCAATATTGGTGTGGCGTTTGGTCACTCGGTGCTGGCTATCTCCAATGTGGTGAAGGGTCTTGAGCGTCTGGATATTGCGACCGAGGTTATTTCCGCTGACCTGGATGCGAACTGGGAGGTTCTGGCTGAGGCGATCCAGATGGTGATGCGTGCTGAGGCTATCGCAGGTGTTCCGGGCATGGAGAACCCGTATGAGCGTCTGAAGGAGCTGACTCGCGGTCACCGCGTGGATGCCGCTCGTCTGAAGGAGTTCGTGGCTACGCTGGGCCTGTCCCCCGAGGCTGAGGCGCGTCTGTCGGCGCTGACTCCGCACACCTATAACGGTATTGCGGCTCAGCTGCTGGATCACGCGAAGAACGCTTAGTCCGTAGCAAAGATATAAACAAAAGACCCCGGGTCCCTGCATTCAGAGATTCGGGGTCTTTAGTGTATTGGGTCTTTAGTGTGTTTGGGTCTTCGCTATGTTCTGTTAGCCAGCGGGTTTAGCGGCCGAGCATGCGGCGGTGGCCGGTTTCGGTGTCGTTGCCCTTGCCGCGGGTGAAGACCTTGCCAGCTGCCTTACCTGCGTCTTTGACGCCCTTGAGCAGGGAGCCAGCCACGCTGGAGGAGCCTTCCGAACCTTCGCCGCCCTGTACGCGCGGTGCACGCGGGGTAATCATGAGCTCTGCGGGGAAGTAGGCGGGTGCGTCGCCGAAGGCTCGGCGGGTGTTGCGCACAACGTCCTTGCCGAGGGTCAGGTTTGCGCCGCCGCCAACGATTGCGCCTACGCCGAAGGGCAGGGCGCGGCCGAGCAGTGCGCCGGTCTGGCGGGTGAGGAATCGGCGGATGAACAGGTTGCGGATGGTGCGTTCGACGCTGAACATCTTGCCGCTGGAGGAGTTGCCGAGCAGCATGCCCCACTTGTTGGAGACGCCGCCTGCCTTGCCGGTCTGCAGCAGCACGGTGTTCATGAGCTGGGAGCCTTCTTCGCCGAGCATGATTGCCATGACCATGGAGCGGGCGGTTTCGGCGTCATGTACGTGCACGCCGTGCAGTTCTGCGACTGCCTGGGCGTAGAGTGCGGTGCGTTCGAGGTAGCCGCCGACTGCGAGCGCGGACAGGCTCATGGAGGTGACGGTACCTACGCCGGGCACGAATGCGGATGCGCCGGTGACGCCGCCGATGGCGGTGATGTCGCGCAGGTAGGTGCGGTCGAGGCGCTTGTGGATTTGTTCGGGGGTTTCGTCGGGGTGCGCTTCACGCAGTTTTTTGACGATGGACAGCGCGAGCGGTCGTTGCATGCGCAGTACGTTGTCGAGGGTGGTGGTTAGCGCGGGACGGGGGTTGCCGTCTTCATCGAATAGAGACTTCTTCGGGTCAAGCATGCTCTCAGTAAATCACGGCTTGGTGAATATTTCCTGAATATGGGGCCTGTGGTGGGGTGTGGGGGGTGAAATTTCACCGAGGGCGTGTGGTTTTTTGACCGCCTGTTAAGGTGTTTTGGTCTTTATTTGCGCCGGATTTTAAAGCGCGTAAAATTGTCGTAGATTACACACTATTCATTGTTTGCATAGTGCGTGACCTGTTTCACGAAGATTCGGGTTGCGCCTGATAACAGATAGCGGCTGACACCTCTTCTGGACCAATAAGGATTGCTATGACTTCTTCCACCCATACGCCCAATGCTGCGCGTTCCCCCGTCATGACTCAGGGGTTGGGTGTTGCGTACGCGACCGGCGCGATTATTTCGGCGCAGTTCGGCGCGGCTCTCGCTAAGCAGCTGATGGGCGATTTGGGCCCCTGGGGCGTGGTGACTCTGCGCCTGCTGACCTCCACCATTTTGATGTGGGTGTTCTTCCGCCCGCAGATTCGTTCGTGGACCCGCCAACAGTGGCTGACGGTCATTGTCATGGGTATTGCGCTGACGGGTGCGAATGCGTTCTTCTATGTGGCGATTGAGCAGGTTCCGCTGGCGATTGCGGTGGCTATTGAGTTTATGGGTCCGCTGGTGCTGGCGACGGTTATGTCGCGTCGCAAGCTGGACCTGGTGTGGATTGCGCTGTCCTTTACGGGCATGGCGATTCTGACGGCTGAGTCGCAGGCGAAGCCGGAGGATTTCGCCCTGGTGGGTGTGTTCTTTGCGGTGCTGACCGCTATTTCTCGTGCCGCCTACATTCTGGCGACGGAGAAGGTGGGTGCGCTGATCCCGGGTATGGGTGGCATGGTCATGGGTAACGCTGTTTCGACCCTGCTGGTTCTGCCGTTCCCGTTTATTCTGAGCGGCAATAACCTGCTGAAGGTCACTCAGGATGTGAACCTGCTGGCTATTGGCTGCCTGATGGGTCTGCTGGCTTCTGCTCTGCCGGCGCTGGGTGAGGTTTCTTCCCTGCGTCTGCTGCCCGCGCATATTTATAGCGTGGTGCTGTCCCTGGAGCCTGCGATTGCGGCGGCTGTGGGTATTGTGATGCTTGGTGAGGCTACCGGCCTGGTTCGTTGGACTGCTATTGCTCTGCTGGTGACTGCGAGTATCGGCATTTCAATTTCTCACGCTCGTGCGCAGAAGAAGGCGCAGGAGGAGGGCACTTTGGAGGATCCCGATCGTTATCTGCCCGGTGCGGTGGATGCTCACGGCGTGGATATTGCGCATATGGCGACTAGCTCCATTACGATTCCTTCTGCCGAGCAGATTAAGGCTGACCGTGAGGCGAAGGGCCTCTAACGACTGAGCTTTAGCCGTGTCAACGGTTTCTAGCACCCCCGGGTAACAAGTAGGATAGTATCTCGTGTTGCCCGGGGGTGCACTCTTTAACTGCGCTGGTCAGGTTCTTGCCCCCGCCCAAATCGATACGTCATGTGTACACCTTGAGAGATGCACCGCCTCCTCGTGAGGCGCTGGGAGGAGAACCTTGTCGCATACCACCCACCAACGCCCCGCACTGGGCGTTATGTTTGTGCTGATATCCTGCTCGTCATTGCAGTTCGGTGCCGCGTTCGCGATTACTCTTTTCCCGCTGTTTGGCGCTCTGGCTGTTACCGTCAGCCGCCTGACCATTGCTTCCATTGTGGTCGGTAGCGCCGTGTGGTTGGCAGCCCGTTGGCGTACCCGCCGCGGCGGCGAAATGCCGCCGGGAGCGCTGTCTTGGTCGAAGGAGCAGTGGCGTGCCGTCATTATTTTCGGCATGACTTTCGGTCTGATGAACGGCTTCTACTATTGCGCGATTGACCGCATCCCTATTGGTTTGGCGGTTGCGGTGGAGTTCTTGGGCCCGCTGGCTTTGGCGTCTATGCTGACCCGCAGGCTCCGCGACGCGGTGTGGGTGCTCTGTGCCCTGGCGGGCATGCTGGTGCTCGGCTATGAGGCGGCGGTCGGCAAGGACACCGACTACCTGGGCCTGATGTTCGCCCTGATTACTGGTGTGTTCTGGGCACTGTATATCCGCTCCAACGCGAAGGTGGGTGCCCTGGTTCCAGGTGTGAGCGGCCTGGCGGTGGCGATGCTCGTTGGCGCCGTGTTTATTGCCCCGGTGGCGGCGGTTGTTCCGGCGCCTCAGCCGATCTGGAATGCGGCGCAGGATCCGATGCTGCTCCTCACAATTTTTGGTACCGCCATATTCGCTTCGGTGATTCCCTATAGCGCGGAGCTGATGGCTCTGCGCAACCTGCCGGAACGCGTATTTAGTGTACTGATGAGTTTGGAGCCCGCCATTGCGGCGATTGCCGGTTGGGCGCTGCTGAATCAGGAGACCAGCCCGATTCGTTGGGCGGCGATTTTCCTGCTGATGACCGCGAGTGTGGGCATTACGCTAAGCACCACGAAGGGTGGTTCCGCCAAGCAGGAGGATGACGGCAAGGACCCCGTCCCCATGCCGCTACCTGAGTAAAAACCAAAACTCTGCCGGCGCGTGGCATATAGAAAATCCCTATAGAAACCTCATAGTGAAAACCGTTGAGGCGGGTACCTAGTAGGTACCCGCCTCAACGGTTTTGTATACCGGGTTTAGCTCTCAGCCAGTTCTTCCAGCAGGTCGCGCAGCTCATCGGTGGTGAGCACCTCCGCCGGATGCGGGCCCAGGGCGTACAGCCAGTCCTGGGTATCCTCGTCCAGCTCGCGGGCGGTACCAACCAGCACGAGGTTGCCTTCGTTCTGCCCGCTGAGCATGGAGCTTTCGCACAGGCACCACACGTGGTCAAAGACTTCCAGCATGGCGGTTGCCTGCAGCTGGAAGAAGGGCAGACCCGCGTCGTCACCCACGTTGATGGCAACTATGCCGCGCTTGCTCAGGGCGTGCTTGAGCTCGCGGTAGAAGTCGCGGTTTGCCAGGTGGGCGGGTGCGTCCATGCCGGTGAAGATGTCGAGGATAATCGCATCGAAGCCGGGCACGCCCAGCAGTTCGGGCAGGTTCGCCAGCTGCTCGCGGGCATCCCCGACCACCAGCCGACAGTCGGTACCTGCGGGTAGTGGCAGGCGGTCCGTCACGAAGCCCATGAGCTCGGGCTCAATATCCACGGCAACCTGACGGGAGCCGGGGCGGGTCGCCTGAATATAGCGCACGAGGGTGAGCGCACCGGCGCCCAGGTGTGCGGCGGTGATAGGTTCGCCGGCGGGTGCGAGCGCATCCACCGTGTTCGCGATGCGGCGCAGGTACTCGTAGAACACGTAGTCGGGGTTCTGCACGTCCACGTGGGACTGCTCGGCACCGCCGATTTCGAGGACGTAGCCGTGGTCGCTGAACCCGTCGGGGTGAATTTCGGCGCGCTGACCGCCGGAGAGCTGAATGTGCGCCACTACTTCACGCCAGCTTCACGCTTGAAGGTGCTGACCAAATCATCCACCGAGGAGGACGAATCCAGGCCGTCAACGATCTTGTCGTTCACGACGAAGGTGGGGGTGCCCTTCACGCCAATCTTCACGGCGTGCTCGTAGTCGCGCTGAATGGGCTTGACGGTATCGGAGGCGAGCAGGACCTTGTCGAATTCTTCGGTGTTCAGGCCCAGTTCCTTGGCGTAGTCGTTGAAGAGGGTGCGCAGCTTATCGCGTTCCTTGATGTTCTTCCAGTCGTTCTGGGTGGCGAAGAGCTTGTTCGCCATTTCAAGATGCTTGCCCTGCGCCTCGGCGGCCTCCACGGCAAGTGCGGCGGGCACGGCGTTGGCGTGCATGTTCAGCGGCATGTTGCGCACGGTCACGTTCATGATGCCGTCGAGCTTCTTGGCGGCTTCTTCGAACTTGGGTTCTGCCTTGGCGCAGTAGGGGCACTGGTAGTCGGTGTACAGGGTTGCGGTGCCTGCGCCGGGTACTTCGCGGTTGAGGCGGTAGCCGACGTAGCCGTCATCGGCGGTTGCCGAGGCAGTAGCCGAAGCCGAGGGGTCAGCACTAGCCGAAGCGCTCGCAGTGGCGCTTGCTGAGGTCGCGGCGGCGCTTGCAGATGCGCTCGCCGAACCGCTTGCAGATGCGGAGGGTTGGGAGGAGCTGGAACCGCATGCGCTCAGTCCCAGTGCGGCGGCGGGTACTACGCCCAGCAGCAGGGTGCGGCGGTTGAGGGGTGAAGTCATGGGGGTTCCTCTCTCTACGGGTGGCGGGCTGGCCTGTGAGTAATCAGTCTGTGGTCAATCAGTCTGTGGTTAAGGTGCACTGTGAGGTGCGCTCAGCCGCCGTGGTTACAGGGTTTATTGTATGCCCCTGTCCTGAACATTCCCTATCTTCGGGCGGGCTTGTGGGGTGAATGCAGTACACGCCATAGGATCCCTGCCGCCTGCTCGCGCCTGCGGGCGCGATGTTGAAAGTAATTAGCCTCTCCCCCGCCTTTTTGGTACTATTGCGGGGTATGCACTGTTCGCCGGTTGCTTTCGAGCAGTTGGGAGCGGTAGCGTATGTGCCTCTATAGCTCAGGGGTAGAGCATTTCCCTCGTAAAGAAAAGGTCGTGGGTTCGAATCCCACTGGGGGCTCCACATCCGCCGTAACGCGTGCCGGTTTCCGGTGTGTTGCGGCGGTTTTTAGCATCTGAGAGATGTTGTGTTCTTGAAGATGCCACCGTCGATTTTTTAGGAGATTCTCATGTCTTCTCGTTCTTCGCATGCTCAGCGCCTGCAGAACCGTTCGCAGGCTGGTCGCACCTCCGCGGGCTCTGCACGCCCGATGAGCCCGACGATGCGTTTTGCTCTGGTGTACGTGTTGGCGCTGGTGGTTTCCCTGGCGGTGTGGTTCTTCTACCGTTCCGTGTATGAGGATGACACCTCGTTCTTGGTGCCGATTGTGATTTCTTTGGTGACTTCGTACGTGTGCGCTCATGCGTTGACGGGCGGCAAGTCGCCCCGCAACTAGACCGCCGACCGACAGCCCGCCAGGCTGTAGCCTCATGAGGTTTTAGGCAGACAAAAGCCGCGCATCCGATTCCCCGGTCAGGGTTCGGATGCGCGGCTTTTTACGCGTGTACTTTACGTCAGCACCTTACTTGGAGGCACGCTGGAAGTCGCTGTCGGTCTTGCCCCACAGGCCGTAAACCTTGGCGAGTTCCTTGACCTTCTTGGCACGCAGGTAACGGGGCAGGTAGGAGCCGTCACGGGGACCGTCGAGGGGCACGTCAAGCATCTGGTGTGCTTCTTCGATTTCGATCTCGCTGGGGGAGAATGCCGCGTTGATGGTCTCCGTCTGGCGGATGTCCAGGGTAATCTTACCGGTCATGCCGTGGTCGTTCGCGTAGCCGCATGCCTTGGAGAGGTCAGCACCGTATGCGCCGAGGGTCGGGCCGTCGATGGGGCCGGGCAGACCACCCAGGGTGGAGGCGATGACCAGCTGCGAACGCACGTAGGCGAGCGCCATGGGGGTTGCGGAGGAGCCGGTGTCGCGGCGGTAGTCGCCTGCGCCGAATGCGAGGCGGAAAGTGCCGATTGTGCGGGCAATTTCGACGGAGTGGTGCACACCGAGTGCGGACTCAATCAGCGCGATGATGGGGGTTCCGGGGGGCAGCTCGGCTGCGGTGCGGTCAATGTCGGTGGCGTGCTCTGCGGTGGCGAGCATGACGCCTCGCAGGCCCTTCACGTTCTTGAGGGCCTTGACGTCCTTCCACCAGTGTTCGGTGGTGATGGCGTTGATTCGCACCCATGCGACGACGCCGGAGTTGAGCATACGGACGACCTGCTCGCGGGCGGCGTCCTTCTCTTCAGGGGGGCAGCCGTCTTCGAGGTCGATGATGATGGAGTCAGCCTCGGATTCGAAGGCCTCTTCAAAAACTTCTTCGGAGGAGTTGGCGCGCACGAGGAGCCAGGAGCGTGAGAGGCTGGGGCGCAGCTGACGCGCACGCTCATTGCGGTGGAATTCAAACATGGTGTGTGACTTCTTCCGTGAATTGTATATGCATTGGGTTGTGCCGTAGAGGGGCAGGAAAAAGCCTGCGGTTCTTCCGCGCGTACCATCGCATTGTGTCGTCACCTCCATTGTGACGGAACCGCATAAGAAGCGTCCTACACCTCCTCTTTAAGCGTATCGCCTGTTGAAGTGCACATCAAACTAACTCGCCTGTTGACCGCAATTTAGGCCCCTGTGCTATGCATCAACCAGCGCTATGCCTCCATCAGTACTACGCCTCGACCAGTTGGGTGCGGCCCACGGGGATTCCATCGTCGAAGATCAGCTCGCCGGCGGCTTCTTTCTGGGCGCGCTGAATCAGGCGTTCGGCGTCCTCAATGTGCTGGATGACGGTTTCCACGCGACGGTGCACGCTCACCTGGCGGTCGCATCCGGTGGCGCATTCGCCGAAGCAGCGTGCCATGGCGAGCGCTTCCGCGCAGAGTGCCACGGCGTTACCCGCCTTGGAGAGGGCGCGGTTCAGGTCGGAGTAGGTGCCGAACGGGGAGGCGGGAATATCGCCGTCGCTGGGGGCGAGGCGGTGCGCTTCCATGGCGACTGCACGCACGCGCGGGATGAGGTCGGCGAGTGCGTTGGCGTCCGGCACAATGAGTTCAATCATGGAGGCGGACGAATCGGTTGCCGCTAGGCGTTCGAGGACCTGGTGGAAGCGGTCAATACCGCGAATGAACCGGTCGTGGGATCGGCGCCAGATGCCCTTGCCGAGTTCGGCGTCGTCGCGGCGTGATTGCAGGTAGCTTTTAAGTCCCATGTGTCCTCCTCTGCGTGGTGTGTGTGCCGTATTGGTTAGTCTGTGGAGGTTGCCGGCGTTGGGCTCTGCGGCGACCCGCAAACCTCCCTACACTTAGGTTACCCTAAATCTCTTTTAGTGACGAGATGTCAGCAGTCAGTTAATCATTTCGACCCTGATTTTCATCACGCCCCTCACGCGACACCCCCCGACACCGACATGAAGCGGCACCGCGGGGAGCACAGCAATCTCTAGACCATGCGCAGCACAATCTTGCCGCGATGCTGGCCCGAGTCGAAGTACTCGTGGGCGGCAGCCGCCTCCTCCATATCGAAGATACGGTCCAGGCCCACGCCAATCCTGCCGGATTCGATGAGCGGCAGCACGTGTTCGCGTACACCGCGCAGAATCTCGGCCTTCTGCTGATCAGAACGGGTGCGTAAGCTCGTGGCGTGCACCGACAGGCGGCGGGTGAGCATGTAGCCCAGGTTCACTTCTGCTTTGGCGCCACCCTGCAGGCCGATAATGCACAGGTGCCCGCCGTCGGCGAGGGTGTGCAGGTTATCGTCCAGGTACTTTCCGCCCACGACGTCGAGGATGTAATCGGCGCCGCGTCCGCCGGTTTCAGCCAACAGAACTTCACGGAACGAATGTTCGGTATAAACAATCGGTTCAGCACCTAGTGAGCGCACATATTCTGCTTTTTCCTCGGTGCTCACGGTCGCAAACACACGGGTACCTGCGGCGAGCGCCAGCTGAATAGCGTGCACACCGATACCGCCGGTACCGCCGTGAATGAGCACCACCGCGGGTTCGCCGTCTTCCTTAAGGTTTTCGGCGGGGTTCATGCTCATACCGCAGGTGAGCACCAGGTTCGAGTAGACGGTTGCCGCGACTTCGGGAATGCCGGCGGCTTCAGCGAAACTCAGCTGTTCGGGTACGGGCAGCACGTGGTCGACGGGGACGGTCACGTAGTCGGCGTAGCCGCCTCCAGCGAGGAGCGCCATGACGGGGGTACCGCGGTTCTCCACGGAGGCGCCCTCACCGACCGCCTCAATAACGCCGGCTACTTCGAGGCCGTAGATGGGGCTTGCCCCGGCGGGCGGCGGGTAGAATCCGCGGCGCTGTAGCGCGTCGGCGCGGTTGATTCCGGCGGCGTGAACGCGGATGAGAACTTCGTGGGATCGGGGTACGGGGGCGGGGACTTCGCTGATTGTCAGAGCCTCAGGTCCACCGTGACTGTTCTCAATAATTGCTCTCATGAGTCCTCCTCATTGCCGGAAGCACCATCGTTGGTGCGCGATTTACAGAAAGCTTATCGCATGAGATAATCTCGTAGTGCCCTGCGGCACGGTATTGCCATAAAATGCCGGTCTCTGGTGCGTATGGATGGTTGTCCGAGCGGCCGAAGGAGCTGGTCTTGAAAACCAGTAGGCGGTAACCCCGTCTCAAGGGTTCAAATCCCTTACCATCCGCGTTTTAGCTTCTACTCCACGTGTGGAGCGCAAAGAGCCCCGTTCCTCGTATTGAGGAACGGGGCTCTTTGCATACGCCGTTTCGAGTTACCGGTAGCGTTGTTAATTGATGTGCGACAAGGCGTTTGCAATCAACATGATGAGGAAGGCAATACCAATGAAGAAGCATAGCCCCAGCCCGTTGAGAATACGACCTCCTAGGGCGCGCACACCGTGCCGCTGCGCTACCCGCCCCTGCCAGATGCCCAGGATGTTCAGCACCGGCGCAGCGAGAGATATCATCAGGCTACTTGGTCCAAGACCCTGGACAAGCAACCAGAACCCTAGAAAGAAAGACAGCGGGCCGAGGAAGCCGAAAAGCAGGGAGAAGTTCGCTGCCCTTTCACCGTCTTGCGCCCCTTGCACCTCGGAAGGTTGCTCGCTCGCACGTTGCGACCAATCGTCCGTGTCCTCAGCATCGGACGGCTGGCTGTCATTTTCCTGGTAGAGCTTGGCGTATTCGGGGTTGTAATCGAAATCTTCATTGTTTTGGGGTAGCTGCGACATCGCATCCACAACCTTTCACATTCCACACACGAGGGGCGTTAACTTCACCCTAAACCTTCCCCCACACGGGAACAAGCATGTCAGGACCAATCCGCAAAACATACGGCA
>ERZ772912.39-NODE-39-length-62922-cov-10.730940_pt1 | contig 62922 bp, 50 predicted proteins | sample MGYA00512119_ERZ772912 | MGnify/ENA primary metagenome ERZ772912 (study PRJEB29015, sample SAMEA2738048) | human oral metagenome | biome: human oral; feature: human-associated habitat; material: saliva | place: China | collected 2230 ...
ATCGACATGTGCACGCGCGAGCGGGATCAGGCGTGGTTGGACTACCAGTACCTGATCGGAGCACGGCATATGTCTGCAGCGAAGAACGCGGCGGATGGGGCGGACTCGACGCCATTCGTGCCACTACGCTACGTGCTCGCTTTTATCGCTCCAACTGTGGAGGTCGGCCACCGTCTCCTTGCGGAGGGCTTCGAGGGCGAGGAACTGAGCGCCGTCCGTGACGCGTGGACTCGCGCTGTGACTGTCGCCGTGACAGTGTGGGCGTATGCCTACCGCGATCACCCCGAGCAATTCTGATCCGGCGCTCGCCACCTACGACTCCCCCATCGGCCGCCTCACGCTTGATAGCGGTGTATTCGTCTTTCGCACTCTCTGACTGCTCTCCCTGGAAGCCTCAGTGGCTTCCAGGGAGAGCTTTCTTTCTGGGTTATAGGACACTACGTGTTGCTGGTTGGGTGACTTTTCGGCTTTCTGGTGCGGGAAAGTCACTCTTTCAGTTGGTCGTGTTTGCCTCGTTCCTGTGAATACTGCATCGTGCTCTGTGTGTGGCTGCCCCATGATCCGTCACGGTAAGAAGTCAACAGGAGGTCCTTTGAAGATCGCGGTGGTAGAAGTCCGCTCATCATCAAGGACCTCGACCTCTACCCACAACCCCCGACCAATACCTGGTCACCCACACTCAACTCGGAAGAGCCGGAAATAGCCTTCGTGATAGCGGAATAAAACGAAGGTGTGGAACTTGCAAGGACCGATCTCAAACTGGGATTCGATAGAACAGTTTAGCAAACGCTGACTTCGCTTTGCCGTCACTTGGAAACCTATCCGTTGGAAGTGCAGCTATCCTCACATACGCTTTTCCAAGTGAAGTATAGCTATGCACGTTTCACCGACGTTAGTAAAAACCCCGAACTTATCGCAGCCAACAGAAACCCGGTAGAAAATATATAGGAGCCAAAGGTGGCGCCTTTTAAAATCCAAGTCGTGGGAACGACAGCAAACAAGATCGGTGAGGTCGCAGGTTCAAATCCTGTCCCCGCAACGGATAACTCCCGATAGCTTAGCTATCGGGAGTTTTTTTATTCCCTAAAACCCGTACTCCCGCCGACCTGTCTCCTTCTGCTGTCCTCCCGTCACCTTCCGACCGCCGGTCTGCCTTCTTTCGCCACCTTCCTGCACCTTTCCTGTCGGCGACCTGTCTTCATTTGCCGCCTACTTTTCTTCTTCTTGTGCTACCTTTCTGCCGCCTGCTGGGCGGCTTTCTTTATATCTCCTGCCTCTCCGTATCTCCTGCCTTCTGTAATCTGCGGAGGGGGTCTTCTGAACCTTGTCGGGGCGGTGCTTCGGGGAGACTGATGGGGGGGGGCAGCCTGCTGCCCCTTCCGGGGTGCTTGAGGTGGATCTTTCGGCCTCTCGAAACCCCTCTTGAAACCTCCTCACGGAATTTCATAGAACCGTCGTGAAAGTACCCTGGACTGGTTTCGGAACGTCTCCCGATGCGTCTTTCGAGGTATTCCTCAGTCCGTCTATCGGGGCTTCAAGCGGGTGTGCCCATGGGGGTGGTGGAGTCACTTCCGAGCGGTTGCTGGAGGGTGGTTACGCCTTCTTGAGACGCTGCTTTTGAGCTCCTTGAAAGGGGATCTGAAAGGGGTCCTGAAGGGGGCTCTGGGGCGGGTCTCAAGAGCGTGATGAGGGGTCCGATAGGATGCCTGGGTGGGGGAGTGGCGAGGGGGCTGTTTTTGCCTCAAAGTGCATTCTCAAAGTGGAATATGCGAAAGGTGCCTATATTCCGGGCTTGGAAATCACCCGTTTTGCCCCGGAATTCCGCGGTTTTTGGCAAAAATTGGGCTTCGAGTGCAACAATTCACCCCGAAAGTGATTGTAATCACATACCAAACATTCAAGTTAATTGTAGAGTTTTTTGAAACCCTTTCAAAAAACGCTCAAAAACCCCGGAAAATCAAGGAAAAACAGTACATTCAACCTCTGCTTGAAGGTGACTAAAGTTCAACTAGAAGTTGAGAAAAAGCTCTTGTTAAGATTGAATCTTGTTCGATACTCAAAAATAGCCCCAAAAAACCGCTGGAAAAGGCTTTTTGACCTGGTAGCTTTGAGTACGTGGTCACCGCGGTCCGCCGCGTAGCTCTCCGAAATGAATACTGCAGCCCTCCATCACATGAGGACGTCCCCGCAACACACACGGGACGGTTACTGGACTTGCTCCATGCGGCATCACATTCGCAGGCCGACCGCCTATAGGCTTCTCACCTATAGACCACCTATCACTCAACCACTCTCGGGCGTTCGCGCCCCACGAAACACCAACAACGAGGACAACCCATGGCACTTCGCCCCCGCACTGTTAAGGCTGGCTCTCTCGCAGTCATCGCTGTACCCTCCGTGCTCGGTAGCACCCTGGTAGCACCCGCTTCGGCTTTCGCACCCGTCGTTCAGGACATCCCCGGCGCAGCTACCCAGGCCCCCAAGTCCCTGTTCACCTCCACTGTGCAGCCCACCCTCTCGCAGGTTGCTGTGCAGATCCGCCAGCAGGCAGAACAGTCAAAGCAGACTCAGCAGGCTCCCGCAACGACCGCGGTTCAGCCCATCCAGAAGACCTACACTGCCCAGGCAACTCAGCAGACAACCCCCTCGGCTACCTTCCAGTCCGCACAGGCGGCTCAGCCTTCCGCTCAGCCCACCCTGGCACAGGTTGCACAGACCCCCGCAGCTACCCAGAGCGCTGCAACCCCTGCCGCGCAGCCCGCGCAGATCGCACAGGCTACTCAGGCGGCATCCGGTGTGGCAGCAACCCGCACCAACCAGACTTTCCTGTCCTACACCTCCCCGGCTGGTACCACCTCGCAGTACCACGTCTACGCTGAGGGCGTGGACTTCTCCAAGCCCGTTGGCGTGGTCTTCTACTTCGACGGCGACTACTGGCGCAACGACCAGTCCAAGGTCTACGACCCCTCCGGTGAGCTGGCTCAGATGGCTGCCTCCGCAGCGGCACAGAACATGCTGTTCGTGCCCGTCATCTCTCCGGACGCCAACCGTTACGATGCTGGCGTGACCTGGTGGGAAGACATGGAGCGTAACGGCGAGTTCTTCCGCTCCTTCGCGTCTTCCTTCATCGCGGCTAACGGCGTGGACTCCTCCAACGTGTGGACCATGGGCTACTCCGGTGGCGCTGAGTTCATCACCTACGAGCTGAACACCAAGCCCCAGACCTGGCGCAACGGCGGCGGCTCCATCATGGTCGCTGGCGGTGGCCTGGACGAGGGCACCCCCTCGGCTGCGCTGAAGTCCCAGCCCATGTTCTGGTACGCAAACTCGAACGACGGCACCGGTGAGACCTACCCGCAGACCTGGAGCGCACGAGGCGCCGTTGAGGGCGGCTACAACGCCTACCGCAACGCTGGCTACACCAACGCTTCCGCGACCGTTCTGAACGGCTCGGGCCACTTCGACTACAACTTCTCCGAGATTCTGAGCAGCTCGCTCACCAAGGGTAAGGCAACCGCCGCTCCCAAGGCCGAGCAGAAGGCAGAGCAGAAGACCGAACAGAAGTCTGAGCAGAAGCAGAACAACGCTCCTCGCGCCCGCACCATGAGCTCCGCAACCTACCAGAGCTACACCTCCCCGGCGGGCACCACCTCCCAGTACCACGTATACGCGAACAACCTGGACTACTCCAAGCCTGTTGGCGTTGTCTTCTACTTCGACGGCGACTACTGGCAGCGTAACGAGTCCAAGGTCTACACCCCCGACGAGGGCATGCTCGCGGCAATGGGCAAGATCGCTAACGCCCGCAACATGGTCTTCGTGCCGATCATCTCCCCGGACACCAACGCATCCGGTGACGGCATCACCTGGTGGGAAGACATGGACGCTAACGGTGAGTTCTTCCGCTCCTTCGCGAAGTCCTTCATCAACCAGAACAACCTGGACGCTTCCCAGGTGTGGACCATGGGCTACTCCGGTGGCGCTGAGTTCATCACCTACGAGCTGACCGACCACAACACCGCATGGCGTAGCGGCGGCGGCTCCATCATGGTTGCAGGTGGCGACTCGGACGGCTCCGTGGACGCTGACGCAACCACCAAGGGCCTGCCTATGTACTGGTGGGTTGGCGCGAATGACACCTCCGGTAACACCAACCCCGTCACCTGGAGCGCACGAGGCGCAGTCGAGTCCGGCTACAACGCATACCTGAGCGCAGGCTTCTCTAACGCCCGCGTGAAGCTGATCGACGGCTTCAGCCACCACGACTACGACCTGCCGCACATCCTGGCGTCCTCCCTGGACTTCGCCGGTAAGACCCCCGCGCTGGGCTACCGCGACCTGTCCGACTCGGACCCGAACTACAACGAGATCAGCTGGAACTCTGATAAGCGCATCATGCTCGGCTTCGCGGACGGCACCTTCCGCCCGAACGCTTCGGTCAACCGCGCGCAGCTGGCAACCTACCTGTACCGCGTGGCTGGTCGCCCCGCAGTGAACGCACCGGCTGTTTCGCCGTTCAGCGACGTTCCGGTCAACCACCCCGCGTACAAGGAGATTTTCTGGCTGAGCCAGCAGGGCATCAGCGGTAGCGACTTCCGCCCCCTGGAGGCCGTCACCGAGTCCACCATGGCTGAGTTCATGTACCGTGCAGCTGGCTCCCCGGCACAGGCTCAGGGCGGCTACGCGTCCCAGGCTCTGGCGTGGGCTGCCTCCAACGGTATTGGTACCGGTTCCACCTCCAATGCTGCGGTCACCCGCTCCGCGATGGCAGGTTACCTGTACATCTACGCGAACTAAGGCTCGCATCCCCTAACGCATAAAGATCCGCCCCGTTCCTAAAGTTCAGGAACGGGGCGGATCTTTTGAGGTTTAGCTCAAGAAGCTAGGCACTAGACCGGGCTTAGAGGGTCTGGGTGGGAGCTTCCACAGCCAGGGGAGCCGGAGCAGCCGGAGCGTTCTTTGCCTTCAGAGCAGCCAGACGAGCGTCCAGCTCGGTCTCGCGCTCCATCTGGTCCAGGGTGTTGAACTGAGCGTCCAGGGAGGAAGCTGCCAGCTCCTGCTGACCGATGACGCGTGCCTCTTCGCGGCGAACCTTCTCTTCGAAGCGGCTCATCTCGCTGGTCGGGTCCAGAACGTCGAACGCCTTCAGAGCGTCGTTCACCTGGGTCTGAGCTGCTGCAGTCTTCTGACGCGCGGTCAGCTCATCACGCTTGTACTTGACCTCTTCAAGCTTGGAGCGCATCTTCTCCAGGCCGTCCTTGAGCTGGTTGACAACCTGAGTCTGGGAAGCCAGCTGAGGCTCAACAGCCTGTGCAGCCTTCTCAGCCAGCAGCTGCTTGTTCAGAGCGATCTTAGCGAGGTTGTCGAACTTGTCAGCGTTGGCAACGTCGCCAGCTGCGCGGAATTCATCAGCCTTGTTAGAAGCTGCCAGAGCCTTGGTGCCCCATTCCTGAGCGGCCTTGACGTCCTCTGCGTGGTCCTTCTCGAGCAGACGCAGGTTGCCGATGGTCTGTGCTACTGCAGCCTCCGCCTCGCGGATGTTGTTGGTGTAGTCACGAACCATCTGGTCCAGCATCTTCTCCGGGTCCTCAGCTGCATCAATCAGGGCGTTGATGTTTGCCTTAGTGAGCTGTGCAATACGGCCGAAGATGGTCTGCTTAGCCATAATCTCCTACTTTCTGTTCACGGGCTGCGGGGGAGCACTACGCTCCTCGTGAGCCGTGCCCGTATAACTAATTATGTGGCAGATTTCTGGGTGCATGCTGTGAAAATGATGCACGCCTGATTTCTGTTACTTAAACTTTTGGTAAATTGCCTCGGGTGTTTTCCGACTGGGGAAAAACCGGTGAGGTAAGCTACGTGCCCCGCCGGTCAGACTGTAGAAATACCTGCAGAAACCGACCGGCAGGATCGCCAGCACCGGCAGGACAGCCAGTGTGGAGGCGGTTAGAAGCTGCCGCCGTCACCGCCGCCGCTACCCCAATCGCCGCCTCCGCTGAAGCCGCCGCCCCAGCTGCCGCCGCTACTACCGCCACTGCTGTGGCCGCCGCTGCTACCCCAGCTACTGGTGCCGGAGTTCATCGCGGTCATCAGAGCGCCCAGCAGCAGACCCTTCGCCAGGTCACCGCCGAAGCTACCGCCGCCGCGGTCGTTCTGGTTGTTGTAGTAGTTGCCGACCTCGCTCTGAGCGCGGTTCTGCGCGTCGGTCGCCTTCTGGATAGCCATATTGGCTTCCTTCATGGCGTTCAGTGGATCCGAAGAAGCCAGGCGCTGAGCCTGACCCAGGTGACGCTCCGCCTCAGAAACAGCGGTCAGGGTCATCGGGCCCACCGCAGCGCGGCGGTTATTGATGTAGCTACGCGCACCGTTCACCGCGGCGTAGGCAGAACGCATCGTACGATCCAGGTTCTGCGAAGCCGCACGAGAACGCTCGCGGGTAGCACGCATATTCGTCATTGCCTTATCCAGCTCAGCGGAGAGCTGACGCAGCTGGTTCGCCAGAGTCAGCGGGTCATTCGGGCGAGCCGAAGCACTCTGGGTGACCTGGTTGAGCACCGCCTCCATACCGGCGGCGACCGCACCCAAATCATCGCGACGCTGAGAAGCCGCGAGGCTCTTCGCCTCAGCCACATCACGCTGAATGCTCAGCAGATCGGTGCTCAGACCCAGCTGAGCCTGCTCCAGCTCCTGCGAACGGGTATGCACAGCCGCACCCAGCGCCTGAATCTGCGAGGCAGCTTCCTCAGCGGTACGCAGGTGAGCGACCGCCTCCGAACGTGCCGTAGCAACGGTCGCTTGAGCCTTCTCAACCTCGGCAGCACACAGCACCATGTTCGACTCCAACAGGGTAGGAGTCTTGGAGATGGGCTCCAGAGCGCTGGGCAGGTAACGTTCCTTCAACGCGCGGTACTGGGCGGCAATCTCTTCCACCGAGGCACGCAGCTGCGGCAGGCGCTGAGCCAGAGCCTCAATAGCTTGGGGCGCCTCCTGCTCCAGGTTGCGCAGCTGAGCCAGCTTAGCGTCCTGCTCCTGAGCAATACGGGTGACTTCCTGAGAGTTATCAATAATCTCAGTCAACCAGGCACGCTGCTCAGCCTCGGTATCCGGGATGCTATCGGTCAGAAGCTGCTGACGTTGGAAGGACTTACGCATCAGGTCCTCAGCGCGCGCAATCTCCTGAGCGAACTCCGCCACCTGCTGGTCGCTGTACTGTGCACGCGCAAAATCCAGTTCCTGCTTCGCGTGGCTCATCGTCGTATCAGCCTGAAGCAGGGCGCTACCGGCGCGAGTGCGCAGCTCCTCCAGCGGAATCTCCGGGATGGGGGAGTAGTTACGAGGTGCACCGTAGGAACGCTGAGGCTGCTGCTGAGCGTTCTTCTTCTTGCGGCGGCGGTACATCGCGTAACCACCGGCACCCACGGTCGCCGCCGCGCCCACACCGAGCACGCCGGTCACCACGCCAGAAGAGCTACCGCCCTTCTGAGCCTCGATACCCTCAACCGCAGCCAGCGCCGCACCCGAATAGTCGCTGTTCTGCAGCTTCGGTTTGATGTAGTTCTGGTACACCTTCGTCTGCTGATCGCTCGACAGGGTTTTGGTGCTACCCGCCAAGAAATACGCCTGGCGGGACTCGGTAGCAATTACCAGCACCACATCGGCAGAACCCCAATTGTTCTTCGTGGCAAGCGCCCTCGTCCAGCTCGAAGAAGTAGACGGGTTCTCAAACTTATCGATGACCACCACGTGCAAATCCACATTGTATTTCTTCGACAGATTCGAAATCTTAGATTTCAGGGTAGCGGTATCACCCAAAGAGTTCGTGGAATCGTACACGGTGGTGCCCGTGATCTGCATCGGGTCGGCAGCCTGCGCCGAGGTGCTCAAAAATGCAGAACCAGCCGGCAGAACCGCCGGGGCACAAGAAAGACCTGCCGCCAGCACTGTGGCACCCAGAATAGTGCGCAGGCGAGGGCGTGCGGGACGAATCTGACGCGCAAAGGCGTGCTCGGTCATGGTCTTTCCTCCGTTGTCGTGAAGTATGAACGGACCTGCACTTCACGGCGTGCTTGAACATCGCACGCCTTAGTGCCGGTCACATTATTAGTGTAGCGGTGGCACAGGCACCCAGAGGCGCAGATACGAGAATATTGCGCCGCTGTTTGCCACCCGTTTACCGACTTCCCAGGCTTTATTCAGGAAAGCCGGCATATACAGGAAAGCCGGTGTACCGGAAAACCGGTATACAGGAAAGCCGGGGCCTAGCCTCATACTAGACCCCGGCTCACCGGATATTCAGTCAATTAGCGCCGACGCGCAATCTCCAGATTGCTCATCAGATGCTCCACTACCTCCGCGGCATCAACATCGTGGATACTCTGTACCATGCCGTCCACCACCTTAACCCGTGAAGACGAGGCGTACATCCAGCCCAAGAATTGCACATGATTCAGCAACCTAGAACTGCGATCTGCCTGCTTACGCATCTGCACCCACAGGAAGGGCGTAGTCGGCACGCCGCGGCCCTTATACACCTGGGAATTAGAGCGGGCGTCCAGAAGATCAGCGAGCGCCTCAATATTTTCGGTCAGCTCCTTCAAATCCTCATCAGCGGCAGAGGGACCAACGAAATGGCGATCAACCAGGGACCAAGGCATGTAGCCGCTACAGCTACTCACCCACGCCAGCTTCAACCGTAGATTCTGCAGGCGAAGCACCTGCTGCAGAAGCCGCGAATGGGTGCGCAACACCGACAGCGGCATGGAAGAGAACTTCTTCTCTTCCGAGAGCAGACCCTCGGAGAGGCCCTCACCGGAAAACGCCTTATACGGGTCTGCGACGCCCGTCAGAAGCACCGGCCCCTCGTAGTGAACGAACGCCAGAACCTCGGGAACACTCGAGAGGGCGCGGATGCGCTCGCCAATGGTCGGCAGGTCCTCCCCGTCGGGGGCGTACTGTTCGCGGCTGAACATCAACGTCTGGATGGGCAACTCGGCAAGGTCGGGCGAGTGGTGAGCTAGCGCCCGCAAATCGGTCACAATCTCCGCCAGAACGCCGTCCTGCTCGACCTGCAGAAGCTCCTGGAGAAGCTCAATGACAGCGCGCGCCTGCAGGCTCAAAACAGCGGCGCAGAACTCCGCGTCCTGAAGCTCAAGACGCACCTTTTCCAGGCGCTCTTCGAGCGTGGACTGCACGCCCTTGAGCTCAAACTCGCTCAGCTGCTCCGGGTTGAGCATACGGTGCGTACCATCCTCGCCGGCACGGTAGAAAAGCTCGCTAAACTCCAGCGTAGACTGAACGCCCTTCAACGCCCGCTCTCGCAACTGGGGCAGAACGTCAAAGGCAACTTCCGTCATCTCATTCCAGACCTTGACCTCATCGATCTTTGAGTCCTTACGAGCAGTCTTCTTCCAGGTCTCGGCAAGCTGCATGGCGCGGTCAAAATCGCTCAGCTCCACAAAAGCCGCCAGCTTCTGCGCGCTCTCACGCAGATAACGTACCGCGTAGAGGCGGTCGTTCAAAGAATCCGGGAGGGTATCCTCCAGCAGACGCCAACGGAAGGTACGCTCAAAGCACTGCTCCGTCAGGCTAATGACGGTGGCACTCAGGGAGAACGCATGATCACGGGCAAAAGTGAAAGAGCCCGGCGCCTCCGCCAGACGAGGCAGGGACGTATAGAACTCCAACGCCCCGCTCAGCTTCAGCCGAGATACCCGGATGGTTTCTTCCAGCTCGGCGGCAAGGACCGTGCGGTTAACCTCGGCGGTCTCCTTGAAACTGTGTAGCGGTGAAACCTGCGCACGCTCCAGTGTCTGCAGGTTCATGACGGCACGCATGAGGTAGTTCTCAAGAATATTGATCTGCTGTAGGCGCGGACGCTGATTCAGCGGAACATGATTCTCTTGCGTGCCGACCAGCAGATGCTGCGGCACACCGTTGATTGCAGGTAGGGCAAAGACCTCATCCTCAGACGTACCGACCGAAAGAACCATGGGGTAGCGGCTGCGCTGGGCGTTCTCGAGCGGGAAAATGAGCTTGTGGTTGGTACTCAAAGAGAAACGATCGGAGGGCTTGCTCTCAGGCGCCTGTTCGGGAGCCTCCTGCTGCGGACGCTCTTCAGGCTCCGCCGGGGTGTTCTGGGACATGCTCTGCTGCACTTTGCTTTCTGCTGAAGGGCTTTCTGCTGAATGGTTCTGCGCCGAATGGTTCTGGGCTGTAGAAGAACTAGACTCACCACCTACCTGCATCGGCTCCAGAGGGGAAGGTGCCGCCACCGGCTGAGGAGGCTGAGGCGAGGGCGCCTGAGTCTGCTGAGTCTCGACAGTCTGATTCGGCTGGGGGAGCGGCGGCTGAGCACTATGACCCGGCTGCGCCTGCTTCGGCTGGTAGTGCATCGGGTAGCTCACCGCGCCCTGTATTGGCTGCGAAGGAACTTGCTGAGGCTGTGCCTGCTGAGGGGGTACTTGCTGTGAATGCGCCTGCTGGGGCGGTACCTGCTGATTCATCGCCTGGTTCTGCTGCTGTTGCAACACCTGCCGCCTAATCTCACGCGCACGACGGCGTGAGGGGCTCAACGACGCAAAAAATGCTACCGCCGCGCAGATCAGAACAAATATAAGCAGCGCGTACAGGCGGGTTGCGCCGTCCAAAGAAGACGCCACCGCCGCAGGCATGACTGGCAGTGCGCCAAGAAGAGCGAAAGCAGCAGAAATAATCCTCATAGCTTCACCATAACCCAGCTAAATCCCGGGTGCCCGCAACGCCGTCGCCTTACCGCATACTAAAAGGGAAGTAGCCGGGGTGCCCGGTGCTTTCCGCCGGGGCTTTCCACCAGCGCCTCCCGCGCCCGCATCACGGTTAAAAGACGATGCGGCGTAAGCCCTCATACAGGGGCTCACGCCGCATCAGTCATCACTCAACTCACTATCACACCCGGGCCGGTCCTCACACCGACCCTTCGGGACATACTGGGGATTCTCGCCCCTTCCGGTGCGGGGCTCTCATCTCCCGCCCCGGAAAACTATCAAACTCGAAAACTATCAAACTCTATGCGCTACCTACCGCCAGTCAACGCCTGGGTAGTCAGCGGTTGCGCCAACTCGGCGGCTTTCTCTGCACGATGACGGCGGTACACCATTCCCGAGCAACACGCCACAATACCCGCACCGATGCCGATGGAGCTTGCCAAGATCGCACAGAAAATTAGGGTTCCGATCATCATGGGTTTCTCCTTTGCCTTTGTCCTTTGCCTTTGTTCTCGTCTCTATGCGCCTTCAACATTACGGAGCGACCCTGTGCTCAAGCTGTGTATGCGGGCGCGTCAGGCTGTGTAAACCGTGAAGAAAAACCGAGTGCTTTGAAAGAGAAGCCTGAGAGCGAGTAGCGAACAAAGCCCCAAAATAAACTAGCCGCCGGGCGAATCGCCGGGTACCTCAGAGCCGCTAATCTGCCCCAAATGAAAGGGATTGAGAAAAATTCCCAGGGAACTCCCCGATAACCAACAGCAAAAAGATATAGAACACCATAAAACACCCTCTACAGTAGAAAGATAGCGTGCGCCCAGGGCGACGCACACGCGCGACTCTAGGAGAACTTATGACTCAGAACAACGGATGGTCTTACGGTGGCAACGACGGCGTCACGGATGCAACCCGCCCCCTGCAGAGTGTGAACGGACAGGCAAACTACCAGCAGGGTCAGAACGCATACCCGCAGGCATACGCTTCGCCCGGATACACCTACCCCCAGGCGGCTACCGCCCAGGCTACTTCGGCACAGCCTGCACCCCAGGCCACCGATAACAACAAGCGCTACGGCGCCGGTGTTGTGCTCACCGCAGCTCTGCTCGCAGCCCTCGTCGGCGGCGGCGTCGGTGCGGGCGTCGGAGGCGGCATCGCAGCATCGAACAACAGCTCCTCCAGCGCTTCCTCGCGTGGCTCCGTCAGCTCCAATATCAGCAACTCCTCCACCGTGGCAGGCGTAGCAGAAACCGCGAAGAAGGTCCTGCCCTCCACCGTGACCATCATGGCGTCAAACGGCTCCAGCACCGGCGGCGGTAGTGGCGTTATCCTCGATAAGGATGGCCACATCCTCACCAACAACCACGTGGTCACCCTTGCATCTTCGAACGCTGCATCCACCATTGAGGTGCGCCTGAGCGACGGCACCGTGCGCACCGCATCCGTAGTGGGCCTGGACTCTGCCGCTGACCTGGCGGTTCTGAAGATCAGCCCCTCCGGCCTGGACCTGCAGCCCATCACCTGGGGCGACTCCTCCAAGCTGGTCTCCGGCGAAGCCGTGGTTGCCCTCGGCGCACCGTATCGTCGTAGCGAATCGGTGACCGCCGGCGTAGTCTCGAACGTCAACCGCGTGCAGCCCGCTGACTCGAAGGGTCAGAACTACATCCCCATGATTCAGGTTGATGTGCCCATCAACCACGGTAACTCCGGTGGCCCGCTGGTGAACCTCAAGGGCGAACTGGTCGGCATTAACGCGCAGGGCCAGGCAAGTCAGGATGGCGGCACCGCCGACGGTATGGCGTTCTCCATTACCTCCAACTACGCCAAGCGCATCTCCTCCGAGATCATCGCCAAGGGTAAGGCAACCCACGGCTACCTGGGCGCGAGCGTAAAGAACAGCCCCGCGGACACCGGTTCGGGCTCCTCCAAGCTCATCCCCGGTGGCGTTGAAATTGCCTCGGTAGAATCTAACAGCCCCGCCGCGAAGGCAGGCCTGCGATCCGGCGACGTCGTGATTGAAGCCGACGGCCACGCCGTGACCAAGAGCGACGAGCTCAACGGTACCGTGCGTGCCGCAGCAGCAGGCTCTGATCTGAAGCTGAAGATTAAGCGCGGCTCTTCCACCCATGACATCACCGTGACCCTGGGCGACGCCGACAGCCAGAAGTAACCCCTTAATCCTGAAGTAGCAGTGCGGCGCAGCTGAGAAGCATCCGCTCAGACGAGACTGCTCGGTCAGTCTAAACAACGCGCACAATAAAGATGCTCCCACCCCATACGCGGGGTGGGAGCTTTCTTTCGTTAGCACAGCAAACTGTATTGGCGTTGCAGATGAGGGGAGAATTAGAGGCCCTCGAGAACCTCACCCACGCGCTTCTGCAAAGCCGGGATGACCTCCTGCTCGAACCACGGGTTCTTTGCCCGCCACCTAAAATTCAGCGGTGAAGGATGCACCAGCGGCAGGAACTTCGGAAGATAAGACTCCCACGCACGAACCGTCTCCGTCAGATTCTTCTGCGCCTTCGGGGCATGCACACCATCCAGATAGTGCTTCTGCGAGTATGCGCCCACCAGCAGAATCAGCTGAACATTCGGCATGAGCTCCAGCAGCTGCGGATGCCACTTGGGCGCGAAATCCTTACGCGGCGGGTTATCGCCGTGCGCGCCCTTACCGGGATAGTAGAAATCCATCGGTAGCAGCGAAATCAGCTCGGGATTGTAGAACTGCTCATCCGTCACGCCCATCCACTCGCGCAGCTTCACGCCGCTCGGGTCATTCCACGGGATGCGGCTCTCCTGAGCGGCGCGTCCAGGCGCCTGACCAATCACCACAATACGGGCATGAGGGGATGCCGAATAGACCGGCTCCCAGCCCCGCTCCGTGAACTCCCTATTCTGCGGATCCAAACGAATCTGCTCGGCCAGGGGAGGGGTTGTCTCCAGAATCTGCTGAATCAGAGACCCTGACAGATTATGGTGTGCTGTAGCCATGCTAGATGGCGCCTCCCTCAAAACCGTTCTGACGCCACGCCTCAAAAATCGCAATGGATGCAGAGTTGGCAAGGTTCAGCGAACGGCGGCCCGGCTTCATCGGAATCTTCACACGCTCAGTTACGTGCGGGTCCTGCTGAACCTCAGCGGGCAGACCCACCGACTCCGGGCCAAACATGAACACGTCACCGGGACGGTACTCAATATCCGCATACGAAGTCGAAGCAGTCGTCGTGAACGCAAAAACACGCTCCGGAGCCAGAGCCTCCCACGCATCCTCAAGGGTCTCATGCACCGTCACCACCGCCAGGTCGTGATAATCCAGACCCGCGCGGCGCAGATGCGCATCATCAAAGTTAAAACCCAGCGGCTTCACCAGGTGCAGCTCAGCGCCAGTAATCGCCGCCAAACGGATAGCGTTGCCGGTATTGCCGGGAATCTCAGGGGTATAGAAAAGAATCTTGAACACGTTCCTAAGTGTACCGCGCAGCCTACAAACAGCCCTCGAACAGCCCCGCACGTCCCGGGGGAGTAGCGCTCGCCAACCCAGCCGCAGGTGAACACGCCTAGAAGAGCGCGGATAGAGCGCGATAAAATAAGCGAGGCGAAAAACCGCCCAACAACCCAGCAGGAGGAACCATGAGCGCAGAAACCAACCGTCAGAACGGCCGCGTCTACCTCGACCACGCCGCCACCACCGACGTACTGCCCGCCGCCATCGACGCCATGGTCGAACAGATGCGCAACGGCGGCAACCCCTCCTCCCTTCACGCCGTAGGACGCGACGCCCGCGCCACCGTCGAATACGCCCGCGAACGCATTGCTCGCGCAGTCGGTGCCGACCCCGCCGAGGTTATTTTCACCTCCGGCGGCACCGAAGCGGACAACCTCGCCGTCAAGGGCATCTACTGGAAGCGCCGCGAAGAAGATCCGCAGCGCACCCGAATTCTCGTCTCCTCCATTGAGCACCACGCCGTGGAAGAAACCTGCGAATGGCTCGAAAAGGCAGAAGGCGCGCAGCTCGAATGGATCCCCGTAGATGAGCACGGTAGCGTCAACCCGCAGACCGTCCGCGAACTTATCGAAAAGAACCCCGAAGACGTCGCGCTCGTGACCGTCATGTGGGCGAACAATGAGGTCGGTACCGTACAGCCCATCCCCGAGATCGCCGCTATCGCCGCAGAATACGGTATTCCCGTGCACTCGGACGCGGTGCAGGCATTCGGCGCGGTGCCCATCGACTTCCACGCCAGCGGGGTGGCGACCCTCGCAATCTCCGGCCACAAAATCGGTGGTCCCATGGGCATCGGTGCGCTCGTTGCAACCCGCGCCGTGCAGATGACCCCCGTCCTGCACGGAGGCGGCCAGGAACGCTCCGTACGCTCCGGCACCATCGACGCACCCGCCATCGCAGGTTTCGCAGAGGCTGCCGTGCACTCGGTACAGCACCTCGAAGAAGAAGCCGCCCGCATCGCCGCGCTACGCAACGAACTCGTCGCGGCAATTAGCGCGCTCATCCCGCAGGCGCACCTGAGCGGCGAAAACCCGCTCACCGAAGAATACCCCGGCCAGAAGCGACTGCCCGGTAACGCCCACTTCACCTTCGAAAACGCAGAAGGTGACACCCTGCTCTTCCTGCTGGACATGCAGGGCATCAGCAGCTCCACCGGCTCCGCCTGCAACGCCGGGGTGACCCGCCCCTCCCACGTGCTCATGGCAATGGGAATGGACGAAGACACCGCCCGCAGCGCCCAGCGCTTCACCCTCGGTCACTCCACCACCGGAGCCGATATTGCGCGCCTCATCGCGGCACTACCCGCCGCCTACGAACAGGCAGCAAAGGCGGGGCTGACCTCGCAGCTGCCGGACGCCTCCCGCTGGCACTAGAAAACCAGAAGAACAGATACCCAACCGCCCTCAGCATTGCCATCTCAGCGTTCGCTGAGGGCTGGCTGAGGGTGCACTGCCCAATATCCCGCCGAGCCCCTGCGTACAATGGGTAGCTACAGTAACGGAAAGTCCGCCCACACCAACAAGGCGCACCTTTCTCAAGGCTCAACACAACAGAAGGATAGGCAGTGAAAATTCTTGCAGCTATGAGTGGCGGCGTTGACTCCGCAGTCGCCGCAGCCCGCGCCGTAGAAGCAGGACACGAAGTAGTCGGCGTTCACCTCGCCCTATCCCGCATGCCCGGCACCCTGCGCACCGGCTCCCGCGGCTGCTGCACCCTCGAAGACTCCATGGACGCCCGCCGCGTCTGCTCCCAGCTGGGCATCCCCTTCTTCGTCTGGGACTTCTCCGAACGCTTCAAAGAAGACGTCGTCGACGACTTCATCTCCGAATACGAAGCCGGACGAACCCCCAACCCCTGCATGCGCTGCAACGAAAAGATCAAGTTCGCCGCGCTCCTCGAACGCGCCCTCGCACTCGGCTTCGACGCCGTGGTGACCGGCCACTACGCCCGCGTCATCACCACCGAAGATGGCAACCGCGAACTGCACCGCGCTGCCGACTGGGCCAAGGACCAGTCTTACGTGCTCGGTGTGCTCACCCACGAACAGCTCAAGCACGCCTGGTTCCCCCTGGCGGACACCCCCTCCAAGGCACAGGTACGCGCGGAGGCGGCAGAACGCGGCTTCTCCGTGGCGAAGAAGCCGGACTCCTACGACATCTGCTTCATTCCCGAAGGTGACACCCGTGCCTGGCTGGGCGACCACATTAAGATGCGCCCCGGCCTCATCAAGGACACCCACGGCGAGGTGCTCGGCGAGCACCCCGGCGCGCAGGCATACACCGTAGGCCAGCGCAAGGGCCTGGCACTGGGCCGCCCCGCCGCCGACGGCAAGCCCCGCTTCGTGTTGGAGGTGCGCCCCAAGGAAAACGAGGTCATCGTCGGCTCCCGCGAGCTGCTTGCAGTGCACGAAATCCGCGGTATCCGCGCCACCTGGGCGGGCGTACCCGTGGAACAAGCGGCACGCTTCCTCGAAGAGCCCGCACGGCTGGGCGCTCGCAGCGAAGAGTTCGAGGTGACCGCACAGGTGCGTGCGCACGCTGACCCGGTCCGCGCCAAGGCATACATGACCTGGGCACCCGACCCCGAAGCTGAAGAAGAAGGCGCGCTGCGCCTGGAAACCGTAGTGCGCCTGTTGGATCCGCTCTCCGGCGTGGCACCGGGACAGACCATGGTGCTCTACCAGGGCACCCGCGTGCTGGGTCAGTCCACCATCGCCCGCGCATACTCGCTGGACCGCGAAGATATTCAGGAAACCCTGTCTGCTGGCGCCTCTACCAGCGCCGAATAATTGCACCGCCTCGCCGCATCGAATAGCCGCGCACCCCGCTATTCCTAGCTGTTGCCGCAACAGCCTACTTGAACGCAACGCACAGAAGACCACAACCGAACTGAGGAGAGACCGATGATCCCCGAAAACACGTCCTGCGAATTTGACCCCCACGCCACCTCCATGGGCGATGAAGTCGCACCGGAGGTTTACGAGGAGCTCTTCGCCATGCGCCGCTCCATCGACAACTTTGATGCGGCGCTGGTGCACATCCTCGCGGAGCGTTTTCAGGCAACTAAGCGCGTGGGCATCCTGAAGGCTGAGCACAACCTGCCCGCCGGCGACCCCGGCCGTGAAGAGGCGCAGATTGCTCGCCTGCGTGCCATGGCGAAGGAATCCAGCCTGGACCCGGAATTCGCGGAGAAGTTCCTGAACTTCATCATCTCTGAGGTGATTCGCCACCACGTGCGCATCGCGAACGAGCACGCTGACCATGACGAAGAGACTGAAAAGTCTGAAAGCTAAGAGCCTGAAAAGCTAAGACTTTCTGAGAGCTCTGCTCTCATCCGTGCTGAGCCTCCATCAGCAGGGCTTCGATCTGCCCGTACTTTTCCCTAACCTGCCTTAACCTCACCCGTTTATGCTCCCTCAATCTTCCTCCCGCCAGAATGCCCGCACCGAGCCAGTGCCGGAGCGCCTGCTACTGCCCGGTGAGTACCGCGCCCCCGAAGGGGACGAACTGACCGAGCAGGACCTTGCCGCGCTCGCTACTGAGCGTCCGCTAGTGCGTGCCAGCGGTCGGGGCGATTTTCCCGGCGATGATTTGGCTGAGGCGATGTCCCGTGTAGAAGGTGAGCTGGGTGCCCCGCACCTGCCGTTCCTGCCGCATCTGCCGGCGCTGGGCTGGCGGAGTACCCCGCTGGCACGCACCCTGGCGGTGTGCGAGGGACTTGCCTTTGACGGCGTCTCGTTTGGCTGGCGCATGGTGCATAGCGGCGGCAGGGGAGCGCGCGAGTCTGCCCTGGCGCAGGACCGTCTGCTCTCCGATATCAATCTTCTAGCTGACCGCGTGGGCGCGCAGAAGAAACGTTTTGGCTCAGGACAGGCCCCGGTGTATAAGATTCAGCTGGTCGGTCCGCTGACTCTTGCCGCGAGTATCTACCTGCCCGGCGGCGAGCGCGTTATCAGTGATGCAGGGGCGAGCCGTGATCTGCTGGAATCGTTCCTGGAAGGCCTGGAGCGTTGGGCGGAGTCTCTGCGTGAGGCTCTGCAGGCTCCCCAGGCGCTGATTGCCGTGCAACTGGACGAATCGGAGTTTCAGCGTCTGATGGAGGGGACCATTCCTACCGTGAGCGGCTTCCGCTCCTTGTCGGCGTTGCAACCTCACTATTATCAGCAGGTGTACCGTCGGGTGGCGGAGCGTTTTGCCGAACTCAACCTGCAGCTCATCCTGGACGTGGATGGCACCGCGCTCAAACCGGTGCAGGAGCTGAAGCTTCTGACCCAGCCCCGTCCCGCCCTTGACGCTTTGGCGCTGTTGAAAGCTATGCAGGTCGAGGGTGCCGTTCCCTGTGCTCTGCTGTTGCATCCTGACCGCGCCCGTTTGAAGGGGCCGGGCATGTTGCAGGTTCCGCCGCTGAGTGACCCTCGTTCCTGGGAACCTGTGGCGCAGCTTCTGGAGGCTCAGGCTCAGCTGTGGCTGCCGGTGGTGACCTCTGCGCGGGTTCCTGATCAGGTGCGTCGCCTGTACAGCCTGTGGCGTGAGGTCGGTCTTGAGCCGACGCAGTTGAATGCGGTGGGTTTGATGGCTGATGAGCGCCCGCAAACGGGTTCGGTGTCTTCTGCATCCACCCCGGGCGCGGTGAGTGTGCTGGATGCCACGGCTTCGCTGGCGCGAGTGACAGAGTGTGCCCGTGCATTGGCTGAGTGCGCGGTATGATTAGAGAATCAGCATTTTTATGTAAGTATTTACGACATTTCTATAGGGAGGTACTGTGAGCGCAAGCGACGCACACACCATTTTGGTGGTTGATGACGATGATGCTCTGGCGGAAATGATTGGCCTCGTGCTCGCACAAGAGGGCTTTAACGCTGTTTTCTGCGAAAATGGCGGCCGCGCTTTTGAAACTTTTATGCGCTCCACTCCCGATTTGGTGCTTTTGGATTTGATGCTTCCTGGCATGAACGGTATTGAAGTCTGCCAGCAAATTCGCCGCTCTTCTAATGTGCCGATTATTATGTTGACCGCTAAAAGCGACACTGAAGATGTTGTGAAGGGTCTTGAGGCTGGCGCTGATGATTATATTGCTAAGCCTTTTAAACACGCTGAGCTTTTGGCGCGTATTCGCACTCGTTTGCGTCCGCGTGAGAGCCGCCAGCTGGTCGTGTCCATTGGCGATATTGTCATGGATATGGACGGTCGTACCGTCAAGTACCACAGCACTGAGGTTCCCATGACTCCTCTGGAGTTTGACCTGCTGGCTGCGCTGGTGCGTCACCCGGGTCAGGCGTTGAGCCGCCAGGAGCTGCTGGATATGGTCTGGGGTTACACTGATGTGAGCGATTCGCTGGTAAACGTGCATGTCCAGCGTTTGCGCGCTAAGTTCGATGAGCTGGGCGCGGAGCGTTTTATTCAGACGGTTCGTGGCGTTGGCTACAAGATTCCGGCCGAGCTGGTGGGATCTTCCGGTAGCTAAGCGGAAGCTATTCATAGGCGAAGGGATAACCTGATTGTCTGTTGCGAAGTCGAGCCATGAGCACGGCGCTTTGACGGCGGAGGCGGTAGCCTCCGCCTCTTCGCGTACCCGCACTTCCAAGCCGCGTAAGGCGAAAGAGCAGCGTAGTAGGAACCTGATGCAGCGTGTTCAGCGTCTGTGGAAGGAATCCCTGCAGTTCCGCGCCCTTGGCACTGCGGGCATCATGATGTTCCTGAGCTTCTTGATGGTAGGTTGGTCCTTGTCGAGCCAGATTGCGACGAGTCTTTTTGAAAACCAGAAAGCTCAGGCGCTGGCGGAATCGGAGAGTGGTTTCCGCAATGTTCAGAGCGTGCTGGACTCCTCTGAAGCCCGTAGTGACAGCGAGATTCGCCGTAACGTGAGCCGTACTCTGACCATCTTGGACGCGGGTAGCTCAGGTAAACGCAATTGGATTCTTGTGCCTTTGGAAGGTCAAGGTAAACAGGGCTTTATTCCTGAGCAGAGTAGTAATAATTCTTTGAACTCTTCGAGCATTCCGAATGATTTCAAAACAACTGTTCGTGGTAAAGAAGGTATTTTCTGGCAGACGTCTACGGTGACTACTGTTGAAAATAACCGTGAGCGTACCTATCCGGTGCTTATTGTTGGCACCCATATTTCTATTGCGCAGAACCCTAATTATGGTTTGTTCCTTGTGTACGATATGACGGATTCTTCCGCCACGATTGCGCATATTAACTTTGTTCTTTTTGGTGGTTTCTGTGCACTGCTTGCTGTGGTGCTTTCTGTGGTGTGGATTGTGACTCGTTTTGTGGTCCGCCCGATTACTCAGACCGCTATTACCGCTGAGAAGCTGGCTGCCGGTGACCTGGATCAGCGTGTGTCTGTACACGGTGAGCATCAGGCGGCGCGTCTGGGTTATTCCTTCAACCTGATGGCTGACTCGCTACAGGAGAAGATTGTTCAGCTGGAGCGCCTGTCGACTCTGCAGCAGCGATTCGTTTCTGATGTTTCGCACGAGTTGCGTACCCCGCTGGCGACGGTGCGTTTGGGTACGGAGCTTCTGTACGATTCGCGTGAGGATATGGACCGGCCGCTGAGCCGCACTGTGGAGCTTCTGCACGATCAGGTGGATCGTTTCCAGTCGATGCTTTCTGACCTGCTGGAGATTTCTCGCTTCGATGCCGGTAGCGCAATGCTGACCATCGACACTGAAGACTTTATGCGTGTTCTGTCGAATATTCTGCAGGAGGCTTTGCCGCACCTGGAGCGTACGAACACGAAGCTGAACGTGCATACGAGCCATGAGAGCATCATGGTGGATATGGATCGCGTACGTATTGAGCGTGTGCTCCGTAACCTGCTGTACAACGCGATTGAGCACGGTGAGTCCCGACCGATTGACGTGTACGTGGGGGCGAACGCCACGAACCTGGGCGTTGCGGTGCGTGACCACGGTATCGGTCTGTCTGAGGATGAGGCCGTTCAGGTGTTCAACCGTTTCTGGCGTGCTGATACTTCGCGTAAGCGCACCCTGGGTGGTACCGGTCTGGGTCTGTCGATTGCTGCTGAGGATGTGCGTCTGCACGGCGGCACGATTGAGGCGTGGGGCGAGAAAGGCCGCGGTGCCTGCTTCACGATAAACCTGCCGCTGGTACACGGTGCGCCTTTGGGTGAGTCGCCGGTCCTGGTGACGGGTGAGCCTGAGGTGAGTGCGCATCGTTCGGCAACCGCGAAGGATACGCTGCCGGCTATCTCTCCTCGTGCGAATGTGGAGGATGATGCTTAGCGGCGCGCACCGACAGGCGTTATGCACAGCGGTAGCGGCAGAGTTTGAAACCGACGGGAAGCTCCACGAATGAGTGTGGATTTTCCTGCCGGGTATAAGGGTTTTCGGCTCTGTCCAGGTTAGGGTGCTGATGCTATGCCATGAGCATTTGCGCTTATCCTTGTGTATTTGCACTGTCAAACCAGTACAATCAAGGCAGATATGTTTTCACTCCGTTGCGATGGCCTGCAACGTTAGATAGTGGATTCTTGTCGATGTTCGTAGAGGAAGGTTAAGACCTCCATGTCTCACAGGGCTATTGTTTCTCGACGCGCCGCGTTGTCTTTGGGCGCGGTGTCTTTGGCGACGCTCGTGAGCTCTTGCGCGGGTCTTCCCTCAAACAATCGAGTGACTCAGCACAGCAGCGGTCTGGATGTGAAGAGCGTTAACACTTCTCCGGCACGTGCTCCCGGCCCGCTGGCTGGTGCTACCCCCGAGGCGATTATTGAGGGCTTCGTGCGTGCCGGTGTGGACAGCATCGAGAACTATGCGGTGGCGCGCCAGTATTTGAGCTCTTCTTTTGCGGGCCGCTGGAACCCGATTGGTACCACCCGCGTGTACCGTAATACGGTACAGGCGCGTAGCGACGATAGCGGCAATGCTGAGGGTACGTATCATGTGCGTTTCCAACAGACTGCTACGGTGAACAGCCAGGGTATTACGAGCACCTTCCCCGAGGCTCAGATTGAGACCCATAATTTCACGATGGTCATGGAGGATAACCAGTGGCGTATTAGTTCCTGCCCGGATGGTCTGTGGCTGGACGGTACCGAGTTTGAGCGCGTGTTTAGCCCGTGCCGCCTGTACTTCTATGATCGTGCGTTCCGTTATGCTGTGCCGGATATCCGCTGGTTCCCGCATACGGACCGCTATTTTGAGTTGCTGGTGCGTACCCTCATGGCTGGTCCGGCGTCCTATCTGAAGGATGTTGCGTTCTCGGCGTTGAATGAGTCGATGAGTCTTGAGACCGCTAACATGAGCGATAACCAGGATGTGCTGGTTCGTCTCTCTGGTGAGCATCTGGACGATAACCGTTTGGCGCGTGTACGTGAGCAGATTATGCACGGTTTGGAGAACTTCTCCGGTCTGGGTAAGACTGAGGTGTTCTACAACGGCACTATGATTCCTGAGAACGCACCGAGCGGCTTCTCTGCGGTGAAGCTGAACCCGGGTGTTCCTGCCCGCACGGTTGCTATTAATCCGAACGGCCAGATGGTGGCGCGCGATGACTATATGAGCAGTGCAGGTGAGCAGTTGCTTCTGCGTGGCGTGAGCCAGTTGAGCTCCCCGGCGATGGGCTATTCGGCGGATGTGTATGCCTGCTTGGCGAATGATGCTGCGAGCCTGTACACGGTGTATCAGGGTACTGCCCGCCGTGTGTGGCAGAGTACCGCTCTGGCTGCCCCCAGTTTTGACGCGTATGGCTGGGTGTGGGCTGCTGATGGTGAGGGTATTGTTCGTGCCTTCAAGCCGGATTCTGAGGATGCAACCGAGCGTGAGCGCGGCGTGGATATTGGCCTGTCCTGGCAGCGTAATTTGAACTTTACGAGCGTGAACGTTTCTCACGATGGTGCGCGCATAGCGATTGTGGCGTCTACTGAGGGTGCGTCGGCTGTGATTATTTCCGGCATTGTGCGTGATGATGCCGGCAAGCCTCTGCGTCTGACGGAGATGGTGCGCCTGAGCTCTTCTGTGACTCCGCGTAATGCCCGTTGGGCTGGCGACCAGAGCGTCGTGGTGGTGAACGTGAAGAACGGTGAGTCTGAGGTGATTTCCCTCAGCGGTGAAGAGACGAAGCTGGACCGTTTGGATGGTGTGATGACCATTTCGACGGCGGATAATACGTCGAATATTATTGCGCACCGTTCTGACGGTTCGTGCTACCTGATGGAGGAGCGCGGCTGGATTCGTCTGGATACGACTCTGCACGAGATTAGTTACGCCGGTTAGCCTCGGGCAGGCGCGAGCGAGAAAGGGTGCTTTCGGTGAGTTCAGAACAGCGTGGTTTGAACGATTCCTTGAGCGCGCCCTCAAACAATGCGCTCTCTAATAACGTGCCCTTGAACGAGCCTTTGACCCGCCTCGCCAGTGCTTTCAAGAGTGCCAGCGGGGCTTTGGGCGAGGTGTTGATGCCGCGTACCTGCCCGTGCTGTGCGGTGCCGGTCGCCTACGGTTCCGGCTCGCCGCTGTGTGAACAATGCCTGCCGCAGCTGCGTTTGGCGTTGGCGCGTGTGGAGCGAGTGCAGGTTCTGCAGCCTCTTGAGGGCGCGGCTGCTCCTGAGGTGCGTGCGGTGTCCCGTTACGTGGGGATGATGCCGCGTGCCCTGTTGGCATTGAAGAATGCCGGTCGCACTGACTTGTTGCCGCTGCTGGGCGAGGGGCTGGCGCGTAGCGTGTATGAGCTGCTTCGGGCGCACCGGGAGGAGCTTCAGAACGCGCCGGGGTCTTCTATCTCTTCTGTAGGTACCTCCGCCGCACCGGTTGAGGTGCTGCTGATTCCGGCACCGTCGTCTGCGCAGAGTGTGCGCCGCCGCGGCTATGCGCCGGCGAATCTTCTGGTGCAGGAGGCGGTGCGTCAGCTCAATCAACGGCTGCCCGCCTCGGTGCGGGTGCGCGCTGTGGATGTTATCGGTTATGCGCCTCGTAATCGGCGGGGCAGCGGCGCCTCCTTATCTTCTCGTATGGTGTCTTCTCGTGTGTCTTCTCTCCTCGGTGCTTCTGAGGCAAAGAGCGAGCAGAAGAGCCTGGGCGCTGTGGGCCGTGCCGAGCGGATGCACGGTGCCTTGCGCGTCATGGAACCTGCCCTGTGTACGGGGCGGGTGAGCATTATTTGTGATGATGTGGTGACCACCGGCGCGACCGCCTCTGAGATGGTGCGCGTGCTGCAGGATGCGGGTTCGCGGGTGCTGGGCGTGTGCGCCGTGGCGGCGGTACCGAAAAAAGCTCAGACATAGCGTTTCTTGTAGTTAGTTGCAAGAGATACACGATTTTTAGCTTTTAAAGTTCGCAGACGAATAAATAGCTATTATTTGGGCTAAATATTTGTCATATCTAGTGATATAAACCATGTTCCGTACTAGAATATATACAAGGGAACGGCATTGGAGTCGAACCCCCGTACCGGGTCCAACCGGACGCGGTATAAGCCCCCAACCTGGAGGGAATGATCGTGGAAGTCAACATCTACGGCCGCAATATCAAGGTCACCGAACGCCTGGAAGAGTACGTGAACGAGAAGGTTCAGAAGTTCGCTCAGCTCGGCGATAACGTGAAGGACATTGACGTCAAGTTCAGCAAGGACGGTCATCTGGGTGGCGAGTCCATCCGCGTTGAGATTACCGTTGTTGGTACCGGCCCTGTCCTCCGTTCCGAAGCCCAGGGTCACGACAAGTTCGCGGTCTTCGATGAAACCTACGGCAAGCTCCTGGAGCGTCTGCGCCGTGCACGTGACCGCCGCAAGCTGTACAAGCGCGGTGGCAAGCACCCCGTTTCCGTTGCGGACGCTACCGGCTCGATTCCCGTGGTCACCGAAGCAATTACCGAGATTCTGCTGCCGGATATTCCGGTGGAAGAAGCAGCATTCGATAACAGCGAGGTCACCCTCGCCGATGAGGCAGCATCTCCCATTGAGATTCGCCGCAAGAGCTTCAAGGGCGAGCGTTTGACTCCCGCAGAAGCTGTTGACCGTATGGAACTGGTCGGTCACGACTTCTACCTGTACATTGACAGCGAGACCGGCGCACCGGCTGCGGCATACCGTCGTAAGGGCTGGAGCTACGGCATCATCACTCTGGACAACGAGTAAAACTAACGTACCTGCTGATTGCTGAGGTGCATGACTCTCTCAGGTGGCATGCTCAGTAAGCAGGCTCAGGGCCCGGGTGCCTCCGACAGTACTCTGCGTACTGTTGAGGTACCCGGGTTTTCTGTGCCTTCTACTGCGCCTTCTACGCGTCCGTTCTATCAGCCTGCACACTCGTTCCTTCAGCCGGATGGGGCGGCTCTGCCTCAAGTGGAAGGTGAAAGATTCTAGCGTCACCAAATGTCACCTCGTGGGCGCACAGCGTAAAAAATAGCTCGGACGGGCGAATTAGGCGGCTCTGCCATACAATATGTAGGAAGGCCTCACCGCGCGCACTTTCGCGCGCCCTTGGTGAGGGTACCGAAACAAGCAAGGAGTAGAAGCTCAGTGGCATCTTTCTTGGAGAAAATCCTCCGAACCGGCGATAAGAGGGTTCTGCGACAGCTCGAAGCGTACACTAAGGCGGTGAACTCGCTCGAGGACAGCTTCGCATCTATGACCGATGAGGAACTGCGAGCAGAGACCGACAAGTTCCGCGAGCGCGTCAAGGACGGCGAATCCCTCGACATTATGCTGCCGGAGGCCTTTGCGGTAGTCCGTGAAGCATCCAAGCGCACCCTGGGCAAGCGCCACTACGACGTGCAGCTCATGGGTGGTGCAGCGTTGCACCTGGGCAACATTGCCGAAATGAAGACCGGTGAGGGTAAGACCCTCGTCGCGACCCTGCCCGCGTACCTGAACGCGCTGAGCGGCAAGGGCGTTCACATTGTGACTGTGAACGACTACCTGGCTGAGTACCAGGCGAACCTTATGGGTCGCGTGTTCCGCTTCCTCGGCATGGAGTGCGGCGTGATTCTCTCCTCCATGGAACCTGACGAGCGTCGTAAGCAGTACGCCGCAGACATCACCTACGGTACGAACAACGAGTTCGGCTTCGACTACCTGCGTGACAACATGGCGTGGACCGTGGAGGAGCAGGTTCAGCGCGGCCACAACTTCGCCATTATCGATGAGGTGGACTCCATCCTGATTGATGAGGCGCGTACCCCTTTGATCATTTCCGGCCCCGCAGCCGGTGAGGCAAACCGCTGGTACGCAGAGTTCGCGCGCATTGCCGCAACCCTGCTCAAGCGCGGTGAAGACTACGAAGTAGACGAGAAGAAGCGCACCGTCGGCATCCTCGAATCCGGCATTGACAAGGTGGAAGACCACCTGGGTGTGAAGAACCTCTACGAATCCAAGAACACCCCGCTCATTGGCTTCCTGAACAACTCCATTAAGGCGAAGGAGCTGTTCACCAACAACAAGGACTACGTGGTCATTGACGGCGAAGTCCTGATTGTTGACGAGCACACCGGTCGTATTCTGCCGGGCCGCCGCTACAACGACGGCATCCACCAGGCGATTGAGGCGAAGGAAGGCGTCGAAATCAAGCCTGAGAACCAGACCATGGCGACCGTGACCCTGCAGAACTACTTCCGCATGTACGACAAGCTGGCTGGCATGACCGGTACCGCGGAAACCGAAGCGGCAGAGTTCATGAACACCTACGAGCTCGGTGTGGTGCCCATCCCCACCAACAAGGGTGTGCAGCGCATCGACAACCCCGATAAGGTGTACCGCGACGAAATCGCCAAGTTCAAGGCGGTCGTCAAGGACATTAAGGAACGCCACGAAAAGGGTCAGCCGATTCTGGTCGGTACCGCAAGCGTGGAGAACTCTGAGTACCTGTCCCGCCAGCTGGCGAAGGCGGGCGTGCGCCACGAGGTGCTGAACGCAAAGAACAACGAGCGTGAGGCAGCTATTGTCGCGCAGGCGGGCCGTAAGGGTGCCGTCACCGTGGCAACCAACATGGCTGGTCGTGGTACCGACATCATGCTCGGCGGTAACCCCGAATTTGAGGCCGTCGAGAAGATGCGTGAGCTCGGCCTGGATCCGAACACCAACTCCGAAGAGTACGAGGCACGCTGGCCCGAGGTTCTGAAGGCCTGCGAAGACGCCGCTAAGGAAGAGCACGAGGAAGTCACCAAGCTCGGTGGCCTGTACGTGCTCGGCACTGAGCGTCACGAGTCCCGCCGTATCGACAACCAGCTGCGCGGTCGTTCCGGCCGTCAGGGCGACCCGGGTGAGTCCCGCTTCTACCTGTCTCTGACCGACGAACTGATGCGCCTGTTCAACACCGGCATGGCAACCCGCCTCATGGCGGCAGCCCCCGAGGACTCCGCACTGGACTCCAAGATCGTTAGCCGCGCTATCGCCACCGCACAGGCAAACGTTGAGGGCCGTAACGCTGAGCAGCGTAAGAACGTGCTCAAGTATGACGACGTGCTCAACCGCCAGCGCGAAGCGATCTACAAGGACCGCGGCCGCATCCTGCACGGTGACGACCTGAAGGAACAGATTTCCGGCTTCGTGGACGAGGTGCTGACCACCATCATTGACGCCCGCGTCTCTGAAGGCCACGCCGAGGACTGGGACTTCGACGAGCTCTGGGACGCACTCAAGCAGGTGTACCCCATCTCCATCACCGTGGACGACCTGGCAGAAGACGCCGGCGACCGCACCAAGATTACTCGCGACCAGATCGTGAAGGAAGTTTTGGCGGATGCACACCTCATCTACGATGAGCGTGAAAAGAGCGTCGGCGAAGAGAGCATGCGCGAAATTGAACGCCGCGTCATGCTGTCCGTCATCGGTGAGCGCTGGCCCGAGCACCTGTACGAGATGGAATACCTCAAGGAAGGTATCGGTCTGCGTGCGATGGCTCAGCGTGACCCGCTGGTCGAATACCAGCGTGAAGGTTACGACATGTACCAGGCGATGCTCGGCGCGGTCCGTGAAGAGACCGTGACCTACCTGTTCAACCTGGACCTGTCCAAGCAGCGTACTCAGGCTTCTGCCGTGCGCCTGGCTGAGCCTTCGCGCCCGAAGTTCCTGCAGTACTCCGCCCCCGATGAGGACGGCCACGAGCAGGTTCACGTGGAACGCTCGAAGGAGAAGTAGCCTCGGCGTAAAAACTGAAGCGCCGCACGCTTGACGTGTTGCGAGCATAAAGTACAACAGAGAGGGTGCGAATCCAATACCGGATTCGCACCCTCTCTGCGTGCCTCTGTATGTCTGAGGGTGTCTGTGCATGCCTGTGGGTATCTGGGCGTGTCTCTGCGTGTCTGGGCGCGTTGTGTACGGGAAACCTTAGTCTTCGTCCACTCGGCTCTGCGGCTGCTCGATCGAGGTAATCAGCCACATACCGTGAATCAGGCGCATCTGCATGGTCACCACGCGAACCTTATCCGCACAACGCAGTAGCGCCACCACCTCGTAGAGCTCCTTGTGCACCCTCTGCGCTCGTACCCGCAACAGAACCGGCGGAAGGGTCAATAGCATCTCCTCGCGCACCTGACGCGGGTTCTTCGGGAAGAGGGGCAGCAGACGGTGGAAACAATCCGCGGACACCCACTGCGCCAGCTGCTGACGCGAACGACGAGCCGACATAATCTCCAGGTAAGCAATCGCCACACCCGCGCAACGACCCTCCAGCTGGCGAGCCAACGCATCCGCAGGACGCAGCGGGCGGCCCCTCTTCACTACCTTCGGGCGCTGCGCCGAATGCTGCTCATAACGCGGCAGCGGCAACAGCGAATAGACCGACGGGCTGTTCCGCCTCAGCACCAGTGCCATGGTGCCCTGCCCCTGCTCCGGTAGCGGAGCAACCTGCTCGGCAACCGCAGGCTGAGCCACCGGCTGGGAGGTGCGTGCCGCCTGACGCTTTGAATACGGGCTGGCAGGCTGATCGTTACGGGAGGCGGGCTGCGCAGGCTGAGGATACTGGGCAGACTGAGAATACTGCGTAGCCGGGGAATGCGGCGGCGTCCACGGGGCGCGGGGGAGAAGGTTGGCGAAGCTCATGACGGCTCCTTTCGGTACAGAAAGATGTGTGAGGTGGGTTGAGCGAATGAGACTGAGCGAATGAAATTGAGCGAATGAAAAGCTATCGGGCGAGGTAGAAGAACCGAGGCAGCGGAATTGAGATGGCGGAATTGAGATGGCGAATTGAGGTAGTGAGGGGGGCTAATGAATGGGCTGATCGGGAATCTGCAGAACCTGCCCCTCGTAAAGCAGCTCGGCGTTCTGGCCCAGAGCGTCCTTATTCGCCTCGTAAATATCGAGAGTGTAGTTGTAAATGGTGGAGGCATCGGTGCCTTCACCCAGCTGCTCGGCGGCAATGGACCAGAGCGTATCGCCCGCCTGGACCGTGTAGGAATAGGTGCCCGCCTCAGCGCGGGGAGGGGAGAAGAACGGGCTGCGATCCTGCAGGGAGCCTGCCGCCTCCGTGGGTTGAGGAGCCAGCGGAATATCGGGAATCTCTGCAGAGAGGGCCAGGGGAGCGGAGGGGGAATCTGCGGTGGTGCTGTCCGTGGCGGTGCTGTCCGTGGTGGTGCCGGCGGGATCTGCATCTGACACGGTGGCTGGGTTGGTGTCTGGGCTGGTATCTGGGCTGGTTCCTGCCGCCGCGGTACCCGTTGAAGCGCCCATTGAATCTGCGGTCATGACCGCCGAAATAGTTGTCTGAGATAGCCCCTCCGTGCCGTTTGCCCCGGCGTTGCCGGGCGTATCCACCGCAGCCTGCGCGGGAGCCAAGACCGCGCCCACTCCAAGAGCCGTGCCGCCGAGCGTCAGAACGATGCGGCGCATAAAGCGCGGACGGAAAAACGCCGGAACCTTCAGCACCGTGCGGTCAGCGTTGCGGCTCGAAACGCGCAAAGACCAAGCGTAGAAGAGCGCGTAGATAAAACTGATGAACCACCAGGCGGTAATGAGGAGTGCCGCCGCGCCAGCACAGAGCAACGAAGCATCAGCAAGAGGATGCGCTGAAGGGATGCGGTGCAGGTTCACGCTCAACGCGCCCAAGACCGCAGCGGAAAGCAGGGGAGGGGCGATGAAGAGCAGTGCGTCCTGGTAATTTGCCTTAGTTCCGGACTCGGTGGCAGAGCCGGCTGCGGCGGCTACCTCTGCGCTGGCTATCCCGGCACCGACAGTACGAGGCGCGGCCGCGGGGGCTGAAGCGAAGGTGGCAGGGCGTGAAGCCAATGTGGCTCGGCGTGAAGCGAAGGCTGCGGGGGCTGAACCCGGAGTGGAAAGATGGTCCACGATGACCTCCAAACGGTGTGTTTGATAGCTTTTGGTATTGCTTCATTTATACAGGAAGTCGCGCCAAAAATGAAGCAAAAAGCATCAAAATGTATGAAAAACATGTAATTTGGTGGAATTTGCTTCAAAAATCAGGCTCAAGAATCATTATTCGACCAGAAAACGCCCCGGTTCGTATCCGCATCCCCTCCTCGGGTAGGGTCATAGTATGAGCATGGAAAAGTTCCTACGAGACATTGAGGCGCGCCTCGCCTCCGAACGCGCCTGGGATATGGAACAGGATGCCCGCCAAGTCGCCCGCGTCCAGTACTCCACCATCACCCTCGACGACCGCCTCCTCGCGCAGGTCGGCGGGCCCATTCGCATCTGCGCCACCGACATGCAAACCTACGAAGGTAAGCTCGAAATGGTCGGCGAAGAATGGGTCAGTATCGAAGCGCGCGGCGAGAACATCATCATCCCCCTGCGCGGAATGCTCTGGTGGGAAGGTGGCATCGCGCCTGGGCGCGCCGATATTCGCCCCGAACGCTACCGCATGAAAATTCAGCTCGCCCTCCGCTCCCTCGCCATGGCGCGCGAACCCGTCCGCCTCTCCCTCGAGGGTGGCACCGTCAGCTACGACGGCATGATCGAGCGAGTCGGTGCCGACTTCCTTGAACTGCGTCTGCTCAACGGCGGCCAGTACCCGCGCATCTACGAACGCGACCAGTACGCGCGTGCAGCCTATGGTGCGCAGGGAGCCTACGGGCAGGGTGCCTCCGGCTACTCCCGTGCACCTCGCGGTGCCGGCGTGCGCACCATCCCGCTGGCTCGCGTCAGCGCGGTGATTGCCCGCATTTCACGCTAAAAGCACGGGGAAATAGCGAGCAATACCATTCGTGGATGTGCTCGCAAAAGATGCCTTGACAAGTATAAATACCCGCATAAAAGCAACAATAAACATAAAGAAGGTCCGCCCCTCTCATATGAGAGAAGCGGACCTTTCTAATACCACTCGAGCGTTACGCCCGCGAGGTGCATGTCGAAATACTAATCGACCTTAGCCTTTGCAGTGAGCTTGCCGGAAGCAATCGCCTCCAGAGTCTGCTCGTGGCGCTCGGTAATGTACTCTTCAAAGCGAGAGCGTTCAATACGCCACTGGTTACGTCCACCAATCTGAATGGCGGGAAGTTCGCCGCTACGCACCAGAGCGCGCACCTGCGAAAGCGAAACCTGCAGCTCCTCGGCGACGTCGCTCAGAGTGAGGAAACGAGGTGCAGTCATCGAATTGTTCCTTTCCGTGAGTGAAATCCTGGGCCCCTAGCTACCGTTAGCAGCCTTTCAAATAGAGTTCGTAGTGAACATCTATTGAGTACTTTCAGTATATGCCATCACCGTGAAATTTGCTCACAAAAAGCCTTATATGAGCCGAAAAGTTATCTAATCACCCCTTCAAAAGGAGCAAGACTCAAAAATATTTCATAAACACGACTCTTGTTGAGAGAGAGTACTAAATGAAATATGCTGTTAGGGTTAGTGTCAGAACCAGTCAAAGCACTATCGAACACACACCACTCGCTCATCGGTCAGTTGAACAACACCGGAATCACCGCCGGCTTCCGCACCGAAAGGCACAACCACATCATGCGCATACGACAGAACGCGACGAAGCGTTCCACCCTCACCGAGCCCCACGCCAAACGCCTCAAAAGGCCCACCATCAAAGACTGGCGATTCATCCTCGGTGTACTTCTCGTGCTCGTCTCCATCACCGGTGTGCAGCTCTACGTGCAAGCCAACAACAGCAAAACCGAGTACTACACCGCCAAAAGCGAAATCCGCCTCGGCGAGAAGATTACCGAAGACAAACTCGCCCGAGTCGAAGCGAACATCGACTCCGCCAAAGACAAGTACTTCACCCGCGCCGAAGCCGCACAGATGAACGGTAAAATCGCCACCCAGCGCATCCCCGCAGGTAACTTCATCAGCAAAGAATCGGTAGGCACCGAAACCTCCCCGGGCCGCCGCCTCGCCACCGTCAGCATTGACCGCACCGCCGCCTCCGCGCTGAAGGCAGGCGAGCGCGTGGATGTGTGGACCTCCGGCCCGCGCAACCCCGACACCAAGAGCGATAACCGCACCGAAAACGGTGCCCGCGCCATCGTCACCAACGCCGAAATCGTCGCCGTAACGGTCGACGAAGGCGTGCTCGGCGCCAACGGCAAGGCAACCGTGCAACTGTGGGTCAAGGAAGAAGCCCTCGCCGCCCTGGTCAAGGAAAGCAATAGCGACTCCAAGATTAGCCTCATCCCCGGCACCTACGGGGAGGGCCAGTGAACATCCCCGTCATCCTCTACGGCGATGACGGCTCGCTCCTGAACCGCATCGAATCCCAGCGCGGCCGCGTCTCCGTGGCGCGCACCGTGCAGGACTTCAGCGAAGCCGTCGGCATGGCGCACACCGGCATTGCCCGCGTGCTGCTCTGCGCCCACGTGCCCGCCGAAATGAGCGTCTCCACCGTGGACGCGCTCGCCGCCTCCGAAGTGCTCCTGGCGGTCATCGCCCCGGACAACCTGCCGCTGCCCACGCAGGCGCACCGCATCCGCCCCGAAGCTGCCCTCGAGGAGATCCTGGGCTCGCTCGAACAGGCTGTGGATGCGGCACTCGCCCGACCCGTAGCAGGCTACGGCGTGCCCGCGCAGATTCCGACTCAGCCGCCCGTTCAGCCCGTTGCCCACCGCCCCGAGGCCGCCTACGGTCAGGATGCAGGGTACGGCTACGACAGCGGTTACGGTTACGATAACGGCGCTGCTGGCTATGGGACTACTGGCTACGGGGCGGGTGGCTATGGTGCGGGCGGCTACGGGTACGACCCCGCCGCGGGCGCCGCCTCAAACACCGCCGCGCCCTACGGCGCCGACTACGGAAGCTACGGAATCGACCCCGCGGCACCCGCTGGAAACGCCCCCGGCGCACCCGGCGCCCACGACCCGGCAGAAGCCTCCTCCGTTGCGCCCAGCAACGAAGAATCCGTGCTCAGCCAGGCCGCCGCCATCGTCGACTCTTTCGCACCCGGCAGCGACTACGCCCTGCACGTGCAGAACGAGAACAACGACGGCACCCTGCCTCAGCACCCGGACATCAACCAGGACCCTGAGGCGCCCTCCCGCTACCAACCCGGCCACCGCCTCGGCAAGATTGTGACCGTCTGGGGCACCCACGGTGCGCCCGGTCGAAGCACTATCGCTTTCAACCTTGCCGCCCTCGCGGCGCAGCAGGGCCAGCAGGTCTGCCTCATCGACGCAGACACCTACGCGCCCAGCCTCGATGCACTCATGGCGCTCGAGGACACCGGATCCGGCCTGGCAATTCTCTGCTCGGACGCCGACCGCGCCCAGCTCGACGAGAAGAAAGCCGGCGCCATCATGGAGCGCGTGCCCCTCAAAAACGGCACCTTCGACTTCTTGAGCGGCATCAATTCCTCCTCACGTTGGCCCGAGGTGCGCGCCCGCGCCTTCTCCGAAGTACTCGAATGGCTCAAACACCGCTACGACCTGGTCATCTGCGATGTTGCCGCCCCCATCGAGGTCGACGAGGAACTGACCTTTGACGGCCCGGCACCGCGCCGTAACGCCGCGACCCTCACAGCGCTCGCCTGCGCCGACCGCGTGATTGCGCTCGGTGAAGCGGACGTCATCGGCCTGCCGCGCCTGATTAACCTCGCCCGCGAGGTGCAGTCGCGCCCGGATCTTTTCGCCCCCGAAACGGATGTGCAGTACTGGCTCAACCGCAGCCGCCGCGAAGCTGCCGGGTTCAACCCCGAGGCGAAGATGCGCGATAACTGGGCGCGCTACCTGCAGGTTCCGCTCACCGGCGTGATTCCGTACGAGCGTAAGGTCATGGACCGTTTGCGCCGCAACGGTGAAGCGCTGCTGGAGGTGGCGCCCCGCCACGCGGTGGTGCAGTCCCTGGAGGCGATGCTTGAAGGCATGTACGCTGTACGCCCCGGCGCGTAAGCCCGTTAGATAAGTCCGTCAGATAAGCTCGTCGGATAAAACTAGCGCTACTCAAAGACCCGGCTTGTTAGGGTGCCCCGTTCAGAGGCTCCGGCAGGTCGGGTTTTCTGCGTCTCAAGCGGATTTAGGGTAGGGGAGTAGTGCGAATATTTCACTTCAAAATTGAGGGGTTTATCTCACCTCACAGCGTCATATTTGGGAATAAAAGCATGCTTCAAGAAATGCTCTGTAAACTATTCCAGGTATTGCCGTTTGAATGGGAATTGCGGCGAGCAAACCGTAAAATAGTTGAACCCACCCGAACTCATGGGAAGCACACAAACATATGTCTTTTGCAGAAGGAATTATGAGCGCCTGCGACTTCGGTCCCGGCGACACTGAACGCGTTCACCTCATCATGGGTGAATGGCAGGTCATCTCTGATATCGCTCAGAGCGATCTGGTTCTATGGTTCCCCACCGATTACATCGTTGCCGACGGCAGTTCCCCGGACGCCGTCTCCGGCCCCAGCGAAACCAGTACTTTCCGCGCCTTCGCGCACGTGCGCCCCTCCAACGTCCGTACCCTCTTCCACCACGACATCATCGACCACGACATGGAAGACGGCATCCGTGACGAAGCCTACCGCGTCTGGATCAACCAGAACATCAGCACCTACACCGACGAAGGAAGCGGTGAAGGCGTTGGCGCCCGCCCGCGCGTGAACGTGACCTTCGTGCCCATCGTGCGCAACAACCGAACCATTGCGTTGCTGACCAGCCACAAGATTGCTACCCCCAATGGTTACCCCTCCATCAGCGACGAGGTCTACGAATTCGCCGCTGACACCATGCTCTCCATGGTGCACTCCGGCCTGTGGCCCGACCCCCTCGCTCAGGGCAACAACACCCAGGGCAACCCCCGCGTGATTGACGGCATTATTGTGCTCGACCGCTCCGGCCGTGTGGTCGTCGCTTCCCCGAACGCGAACTCCATGTACAACCGCATGGGCATGACCGGCTACCTCGAAAAGCGAAACCTTGCCGATGTCACCCGAGCGATGCTGCCTGCCGGTGAGCAGGCGGATGAAACCCTGCAGCTGGTCCTTGCCGGTCGTAGTGACCTGCGCACCGAACTGGTCATTGCCCGCGCTCGCGTGACCATGCGCTCCATCCCGCTACTGGTGCAGAGGCGCGCCCGCCTTGAGAGTGAGGGCGCCGTGATTCTCTGCCGTGACGTGACCGAGTTGCGCCGCCGCGAGCTGGAGCTCATGACGAAGGACGCGACCATCCGCGAAATTCACCACCGCGTGAAGAACAACCTGCAGACCGTGTCCGCTCTGCTGCGCCTACAGTCGCGCCGCATGACCACGGACGAGGCGCGTCAGGGCCTGGAGCAGGCGATGCGCCGCGTGGCAACGATTGCTACCGTGCACGAGGCGCTCTCGCAGGGTCTGACTCAGAACGTTGACTTTGACGAGCTGATTGAGCGTCAGTTCCACCTTGCCGCTGAGCTTGCTTCCCCCGGCCAGCATGTGTCCACCAAGCTGATTGGCTCCTTCGGCGCGTTGCCGAGCCAATTCGCTACCCCTCTGGCTCTGGTCATTAACGAGGTTGTCGCGAACGCCGTGGAGCACGGTCTGGACGGCGAGACCGGCACCGTGACCCTTGAGGGCATTCGCGGTACCAACGATGAGGGCGAGAATATCCTCACCGTCGTGATTACCGATGACGGTAAGGGCATGGGCGATAAGAAGATTGAAGAGTCCGGCCCGGACGCCTACCGCCCGGTGACCGGCAAGGAAGGCCTGGGCATGCAGATTGTGCGTACCCTGGTGGCGAGCGAGCTGAACGGCTCGATCCGCTGGGAGGCTAACGAGCCGACCGGTACCCGCGTGGTGATTACCGCGGTGCTCGTCTAAGCCCCTTGCTCGTATGACGTTATAGAGCTGCCGCCGCCCCGAGCACGGGGTGGCGGCAGTTTGCTGTCTAGATAGGTTCTGTATATGGCAAAAGCGTGGTGCAGTGACTCTATATCACTGCACCACGCTTTTGATGCCCTATTGAATACTCCGGAAGTTAGGATGCACGGCGGGCACGAGCTGCGCGACGCTTCATCGCACGACGCTCGTCTTCACTGGTGCCACCCCATACGCCGGAGTCCTGGCCGGTCTCGATGGCCCACTTCAGGCAGACGTCTACAACCTCGCAAGAGCGGCAGACAGTCTTGGCCTCTTCAATTTGCAACAGGGCAGGTCCGGTGTTTCCTACGGGGAAGAACAGCTCCGGATCCTTGTCCAAACAAGCTGCACGACTACGCCAATCCACGGTGGACCTCCTTCATGATTTACGGTCTCACGCGGTGGCAAGACACATCTATATTTCCTGTGTGCGTGTCAACCACATCCGCTGATGGGATGCTCACCCAGCGTTAGGGTGAAAATTGACTTATCAACTTTCGCATGTTGGAGCGGATGTGACAAGTACTTTTCTCTAAAAACTTCAGTATTACACTGAGGCATCTATCACTTAGGCAAACCTTTGTCTAATCGAGGGGTGGGGAATCGCATGCTGACACGCATCTTCTGAACCCCCGTCTCATAGGAGAGACTCGGGCGGCTGGGTGAGCGGCACCTCAGGCATAATATAAAGCGGTACCTACCCCCGACATACCGCACCGATGACGAGGCGGTGCACCCGAGACGGGGGAGCGCCCACCCGCTAATGCACCAGCACATCGGAAACATACCAGCACATCGGATCGAATACACCCCGGTCTGCCGCCAACACTACCTCTGAGGAGCCCACCGTGCCGTCACGCCCGTTCAACGTCATCTACGCATTCGTTCTGACCGAAACCTTCGCGGCATACATTCTGATTCGCGGTATCCTCTACCCCTTTATCGTCAGCGAGATGTCTACCGCCCAGGCGATTGTGGGTGGCGTACTCCAGGTGCTCATCGCCGCGGGCATGACCTACTTCGGCCTGCGTTTCTACCGCGGCCGCTTCGGTTCGCGCCTGCCCATGATCCTGATTACCCTCTGCGCCCTGTGGGTCACCGCAAGCACCCTCGTCTTGAACGTGAGCGCTTACGGCCTGAATATTGGCCAGTCCATCACGATTGCGGGTGTTATTGGCGCGGCGGCTGCCTTCATCTTCGTGCTCATGCCCAGCAGCCGCCGCTATATTGAGGCGGTCACCGAGGCGTCGGGCGAAGAAGCGGAGAAGTATAGTCGCCGACGCCGCTAAACCCCTCCCAGAGCGTAGATCTCTAGAGCGTAAACCCCCAGAGCCGCTAAACCCTAGACCGCTCAACTTTAGACCCCTACCGGCACCTTCTGCGTAGCTGCTACAGCCTGTGCTGCCGTGCTCAGTGCCAGGGGAACTTGCGCCGCGCACACGGAGGCGCCATCCACCACCACGAGGCGACCGGCGGGCTGCTCACCCTGCGTGAATCGATCCAGCGGCAGCGCGGTCACCGTGCACATGTCGGCATCCGCCAAGGACGCGGGCGCGAGCAGAAGCGCACGCGAGCATCCCATGAGTGCAGCCAGCAGGGGTGAGGAGGCGCGCCTCGGCCAGGGCGTGTAGGCGACCAGCATGGCGCGGAACTCACCGCGACGCTCCAGAAGGAGCTGCTGAACGGCGGGGGAGAGATACTGCAGGTCATCGACGAACACGAGTGCGCGCGCGGGGTTCTTCACCGAGTCCAGGAGCGCACGGGTACGCTCCACGCTCGGCGGCTCACCCGTAGCGCCGCCAGAACCCTCAAGGACGAGGGCGCTCAGTTGCGGGTTAAGCTGAGCAATACTCTCCAGCAGGGTGCTTTTACCCGCCGCCCGGGAGCCCTGCACCGGAACTACCGCGCCAGCCGGGGCGCTCAACCACACCGGCATCTGCTGGCGGTCAAACGCGACCAAGAGCTTAGCGCCCTGCGGATTGCAGGCGGCGTGGGCGGCGGTCACGTACTCGGTCGAGGGCATGCGATAGTATTCGGGGAACTGCCGCAGAAGCATGCCGGGGCGAGTGTTTGACCCGCTAGAAGCGCTCGCGGCGTTACCCCGCAGAACCTGAACCAGCTCCTGGAAACCCGCAACACAGGGCGAAAGAATCGAAGCGCTCAGCGGCTGATCCCCAATCAACTCCTCATTGATGGCGCCCTCCACGCAGTAGTGGCTCTGCGCCGGAGTGGGGTAGTCCTTGCTCGTCGAACGCATCAGATCGGCATCCAGGAAGCGGCGGCTCAACAGCGTGGAATGCGCCGCAGCGGCGAAACGACCGCGCGGGTTCAACGCGGAGGTGAACACCACCGAATAGCCGCGACGGCACCCCTGCGAGAGCAGGTCGTAGAGCAGGTTCTCCGTATCGGGTTGGCGAACCAGCGCCTCCAGCCAACTGTCCAGACCGTCCACGACAATGAGCGGGCGGGTGGTGCCCTCGGCACCCCACAGGTTCGGGGTGCGCAGCTGCTCCAGGCAGAACCGCAGATGCGAAAGTTCCTGCGCCCCCACGAGCGACTCAAAGGCACCGGCGTAGGGTTCCAGGTCTCGGTAGAGCGCACCGTCAGAGGTCATCAGAACAACCGGCGTGCGGGCGGCGAACGCCTGCGCTAAAAGCCCGTAGAGCATCGGGGCCCGTTCGGCGCTCTGCGCCAGCAGCGCCAGCGACTGCTGACCCGACCAGCTGATCGGGCGGCGCACACCGTAGCGGGCAATCTCCAATTCACCCAACAGATACCCTTCGGATGCGGCACCAGAGTCAGCGGGTTCCTGCGGGGCAGCCGCCGGGTCAATGCCGTACGCTACCGGTTCGTTCACCGGCGCCTGTACCGCGGGCAGCGGGGTGTTCTCGGGAAGCTCCGGCGGAATCGGGCAATACTCATCCTGAACCGCCGCATTCTTCTGCTCACCCCTCGGTGCGTGACTCCTCGGTGCGTACTCGCGTTCATAGAGCGCACGAAGCTGCTGCGCCGAACGAATCAGCAGCTCATCCTCATGACCACCCAACGTCTGAACGGCAGAAGCGGCAGTCAGCTCACGCCAGCCGCCCTCCTCAAGACCCAGCACCTGCACCGGACGGGCATCGCTGCACGAGGGGACCGCATCCACCAGCGGGGCACGGAACGGCAGAGAACGACCATCCGGCAGGCGCACGTACCCGGCACCCGGATGCGCCGCCGAAATATACGCCGCAGACTCATGCTCCAGCAGGTTATAGGAATCCTGCGCGCTCGCCACCCGCAGGCAAATGCTCGTGGCAATATTGGCGCGAATATCCTGCGAAATAGCACCCTGCGGACGCTGAGTCGCCAACACCAGGTGCAGACCCAGCGAGCGACCAATGGTGGCAATGCGCATCAGCTCAGCCATAGCGTCCGGCATGGAATCGATGAGCATGCGGAACTCATCCACCACGATCAGTAGCTCGGGGTAGCGCGGAGTGGTACCCGCCGCCTGGCAGGACGCCAGGTAGTCGCGGTAGGAGTTCACGCCGAGCGCCTGCAGATCCACCTCGCGGCGATGAATATCGGCGCGCAAAAATTCGAGCGCACGCTCCACCGCGGACACATCAAAATTGCTCAACACGCTGAGCGCATGCGGTAGCTGAGCAAGAGGACCCAAACCAGCCGAGCCCTTGAAATCCACCAGAATCAGACCGAGGCGCTCGGGCGGGTAACGCAGCGCAGCGCTGAGCACCAGCGAACGCAGCAGCTGCGATTTGCCGGCACCGGTCGTGCCGCCGAGTAGCCAGTGCGGACCGTGCTCAGACAGACCAATATTCAGCGAGCCGCCCGAAGAAACACCCAGGTAGCAGCGAATATCGGAGGCGTAACGCTGAGCGGACCAGCGCTGCAGAACGGACTCCACCGCCATGTCATCGGTGCGGTTCTTCTGCCGCGCGCTCTGCGCCTGGAGGGACGAGAAGAGATGCGCCGACTGGTGCACCTGCGCCTCACTAAGAGCCCCCTGCTCCTGCTCGCATCCGGCGCGGTACAGGTTCTCAAGAGCGGCGCAGAACGCCTCAACGCTGAGCCCATCGGCGTGCTGGCACAGACCCTCACACGCCAGAGGGTGAACCTGGTAGACGCCCTCGGTGGGCTGCACTGCAGGCGCCACATAACCCTGCGCGCGGTATCGGATACTCTGACGGTGGCTACCCTCACTCGCGCACTCAACCCAGGCGGCACCAAACAGCGCACCGGGTGCGTGGGCGGAACTATCACCCTCAGCGCTGCCCAACACGCAGAGCGCCGGGGCACTCATCTTCTGCTCACGCGGGGAGGCGAACGCACGGGACTGCGAAGACTCCGCGACCGCCCCAGAGATCAGCGCGGTCAGCAGCGGAGCGTAGATAGCGCTCGCCTGCAGGGGCATGAGAATCAGCGGCGGAACAGATGCGGAAAGCTCCGACTGCAAGCTGCTCTGCAGGGCCTGCAGATACTTCTCCTGCTGCATGCCCGGCAGACAATGCACGCTCACGCCCGGCACCACAGCCAGAGTCTGCACCAGACGATTGATTCGTTGCTGATCAGTGCTATCAGCGCCAGCCAGTAGAACGTGCACCGAACCCGGATAGCCAGCCACCAGCTGCACCAGGTAGGCGCGCAGATGCGCCTCCTCCAGCTTCAGATAGTGACCGAGAGCCGGGGTGGGGAGTGGTAGATAGTGGGGTGCATCCTGCTTCTCCAGCGTGCCCAGCGGGAGGTTGCGGCCGCGCAGGTAGGGCTGGCGAGGACCGCACCCGAGCACAATAGCCGGGTAGGCGGCATCATGCAGGGCAGAGGGGCCCGAAATCGCCAGGTCGCCCGCGGTCGGCAGGGCGAGGGCACGTTCCTTCTCCTGCAACGCCGCCTGATGAGTCTGCTGCGATGCGGCACGGTTCTCTGCCCGACCGCCAAAGAAATGCAGAAGCATCAGCAGCGAAGACGCCGCAGACATCAGCAGAAGGAACCACATGCCGGTCACCAGCGCAATAATCAGACCCACCACAATGGGCAGGCACACGCTCAACAGAATCTGTTTGAGCTTACGCGGCGCCGGAGGGTTTACCACCACCGGCTCGAAGGGGTTGCTGGCATTGCCCAGGGGAGCGAGCGTCTGTGCGGGCTCGCCAGAGGAAGATTCGGGGGAAGAAGCGAGGGAAGAGCCGGGGGTAGCGGTGGCGGTGCTCGCATTCTGTGCGGTGTGTTCGCCGTCGGCGCTGGGTGAGGTGAGCATGCAAAGTGAGGATCCGAGGCGGAAAGGCTCGTTCCAGCGCAGGATGCGCGGCTCAGCGCCCTGCGCCCTCTTGCCACCCTGCGCCTTCTCACTACTCTCGTTCGCGGCGGGGCGCTTCTCAATCCAGCGGATGCCGGAGCTGTCGGCGTAGAAGTTGCCGTGCACCGGCTTGAGGAAGGGGTCCTGCAGGTGAATATGGCGTGGCTGTTCTCCTCCGCGGGCAGCTAGTGCCGCCCTGCCGAGGCTGGTGCGGCCGCGGCTGATGGGGAAGGTTGCGCCCGCGTCGGGTCCGCGCAGAATGTGCAGGAGGCTAACGGCGGGCGCGTTCGGAATGTGGTTATTGAGCGCAATCGAGGCGCCGACGGGGTCCTGATTGTGCGCGGGGCGCAGCTGGAACGTTGCCTCTTGTACCTTGGCGTGCGCGCCGGGCGCGCAGTGTTGCAGGGCTTGGTTGAGTGCCTGCTCTAGGGCCTGCTGGTTTGCGCTACCCGCGCTGCCGGGGTGCAGCTGTATTCCGTTGGGTGCCGCCTCGCCGTCGAGTCGGAGTACGCGGGGGTAGGGGAGCGCATCGGTGGTGTTGTGGTGGTCGAGAAAGAAGAGAGTCATACCCTCAGAAAACATTAAAAAGCATTAAAGCTCAATAAATCACCTTTATATAAACTTACATGTTCGTATTTTTTGAATTTTTCACCCCATTTTTCAAAAATTTGTGGATAAACCGCCCCAACCACCGCTTGCCTGTGCCAGCGTGTATCCCCAAATGTGCCGGTAGGGGTGCTTCTTTGTGGCGCATGGGAGCCTTGAAAAACCCGCCCTAACCCACCCCTGTATCTGCGGCTCTACGCGGCGGCTAACTGCCACAGTAAACAGGGCAGGGTGAATATTTACCCGTAAACAAAATTCCTTCCCCAAAAGCGGACCGTAAAAATACGCAGAAGAAAGAGCTTTCTTGAACCCGCTTGACCTCGGGGTTCGTGAAGAATATTCACCCAGAGAAAGAGTGTGCGAACTATAGTCCAAAAGCCCCTAAAAGCACGTCATAAGTATGCGTAGTGCTTGATAAACAGGTATCTTAGATTATGACTATATCCATCACGGGAGGGGCTTTTCATACCCAACCGTGCGGATTGCGGCGCGACTGAGAACACTCGGATGTGTCCAATCTGGTAGGTGAATACCGCCCTCGCAGAAGCGGCGGTGCGCCGTGATAATACAGGAGAAAACATTGACCGCTGACCTCGTAGTAGTCGGTTCGGGCCTCTTTGGTCTGACCATCGCAGAACAGGCTGCCACTGAGCTGGGCCTGAAGGTTGCCCTGCTGGACCGCCGTTCCCACATCGGTGGTAACGCATACAGCGAGAAGGAGAAGCAGACCGGTATTGAGGTGCACCGCTACGGTGCGCACCTGTTCCACACCTCCAACGAGCGTGTCTGGGAGTACGTGAACCGTTTCACCGAGTTCACCAACTACGTACACCGCGTGTACACCCGCCACAACGGCATCGTGTACCCCATGCCCATTAACCTGGGTACCATCAACCAGTTCTTCAACGCCGCTTACTCTCCCGCAGAGGCAAAGGCGCTCATCGCTGAGCAGGCTGGCGAGCTGGCTGGTACCGACCCGCAGAACCTGAACGATAAGGGTATCTCCCTGATTGGTCGCCCCCTGTACGAGGCGTTCATCAAGCACTACACCGCTAAGCAGTGGCAGACCCCGCCGGAAGAGCTGCCCGCGTCCATCATTTCCCGCCTGCCGGTTCGCTACACCTACGACAACCGTTACTTCAACGACAAGTACGAGGGTCTGCCCGTTGACGGCTACGCAGCATGGCTGGAGCGTATGGCGGCGCACCCGAACATTGAGGTGCACCTGAACACTGACTTCTTCGAGCCCGGTCACCAGTACTCTCGCGAGAACGTTCTGGGTCAGATTCCCGTGGTCTACACCGGCCCGGTTGACCGCTACTTTGACTACGCTGAGGGCGACCTGTCCTGGCGTACCATCGACCTGGAAGAGGAAGTCCTGCCGATTGAGGACTTCCAGGGTTGCTCCGTGATGAACTACCCCGATGCTGATGTTCCGTTCACCCGCATCCACGAGTTCCGTCACTTCCACCCCGAGCGTGACTACACCAAGGACGCAACCGTCATCATGCGCGAGTACTCTCGCTTCGCTAACAAGGGCGACGAGCCGTACTACCCGGTCAACACCTCCGTGGACCGTGAGAAGCTGCTGGCGTACCGCGACCTGGCTAAGGGCGAGAACAACGTGCTGTTCGGTGGCCGCCTGGGTACCTACAAGTACCTGGATATGCACATGGCTATCGGTGCTGCACTGTCCATGTTCGACAACAAGATCCGCCCGCACTTCGCTAACGGTGCGAAGCTCGAGTCCGGTGGTGTTGACGCATAACCATGGCTGATAAGACTTTGAAGAACCTGCAGCGGGTTATTTTCCCGAGCGCAGTTGAGACTGACGTTGTTCCCCTGTACGTGGATGCGAGTGTTGCAACCGGCGTTCAGCTGCCCACCCGTATTGACGGTGACGCTTCCACCTCCATTGCGGAGGCGATGAACACCTCCGGTCAGTCTGTGTCGAGTGCCAGCGCGAACCGTGATGCCGCGAACAGCCTGAACAGCCGCCGCTCCATCACCGTGAACGCGGGTCAGAGCCTGTCTTTCGGTACGTACTTCAACGCGTTCCCCGCTTCGTACTGGCGCCGCTGGACCGACCTGAAGAAGGTCGTTCTGAGCGTTCAGACTCGCGGCGAGGGCATGGTCATTGTGTACAAGTCCAATGGCCGTGGTGTGATTCAGCGCGTGGATGCGAAGCTGCTCTCCGGCGAGGAGACCAACACCTTCACCCTGCCCCTGGCACCGTTCGGTGACGGCGGCTGGTACTGGTTCGACCTGGCTGGCACCGGCGACCTTGAGCTGATTGAAGCGAACTGGCTGGGCGATATTGAGCCCCGCGCAGACGTGAAGGCTGGTCAGGCGACCGTGCAGATTACCACCATGAACAAGGTGGAGTACTGCATCAACAACATTCGTGCTCTGGGTGAGAGCCCCGAGATTTTTGATGCTGTGCACGAGTTCCTGATTGTGGATCAGGGCACCCAGAAGGTGCAGGACCACGAGGACTTCGAAGAGGTCGTCAAGCCCCTCTCCGGTAAGTTCCGCATCATTAACCAGGGCAACCTGGGTGGTTCCGGCGGCTTCTCGCGCGGCATGTTCGAGGCTGTCAACAACGGCTCCGATTACGTGCTGCTGCTCGATGACGACGTCATCGTTGAGCCCGAGTCGATTCTGCGTATGGTGACCTTCGCGAACTACTGCAAGGAACCCACCATCGTGGGTGCGCACATGTTCGACATGTTTGACCGTTCGGTCCTGCACGCGTTCGGTGAGGTTGTTGACCCGTGGCGTAACTTCTACGCTAAGCCGCACGAAGACATGGCGATGGGCCACAACCTGGGCCACCACAACCTGCGTAACACCCCGTGGCTGCACCGCCGCGTGGATGTGGACTACAACGGCTGGTGGATGTGCCTCATCCCGACCACCGTCATTAAGGAAATCGGTCTGTCTCTGCCCCTGTTCCTGAAGTGGGATGACGCTGAGTACGGTCTGCGCGCTAAGGCTGCGGGCTTCGCTACTGTGTCCTTCCCCGGTGCGGGCGTGTGGCACGTGTCCTGGACCGACAAGGATGACTCCGTCGGCTGGCAGGCGTACTACCACGAGCGCAACCGCCTCATTACGGCGCTGCTGCACTCGCCCTTCGATAAGGGTGGCCGCGTGCTGCTGGAGTCCCTGTTCTTGGACGTCAAGCACACCCTGTCCATGCAGTACTACACAGAGGCTGGCCGCCTGATGGCGCTTGAGGATCTGCTCTCTGGCCCCGATCACCTGCACCCCTCGCTCTCGCAGCGTCTGCCGGTGATTCGTGCGATGGCTAAGGAGTACCCGGAGTCTCAGGTGAAGCCGAACGTGGATGACTTCCCGGCTATTCAGACGAAGAAGCCTCCGTTCCGCGGCCGCCGTTCCTTCGCATCCCCGGGCTATAAGAAGCTCGCTTCGTGGACCGCGAAGACTGTTGCTCGTCAGCTGTTCAAGCCGGTGAGCGAAGAGGCGAAGGCTCACCCGCAGATTCAGCTGAATTACGGTGAGACTAACTGGTGGACCCTGTCGAAGTTCGATTCGGCTCTGGCTACTAACGCTGAGGGTACCGGCCTGTTCTGGTACCGCCGCGACCCCGAGCAGCTCAAGTCGAAGCTGGCTCAGGCTGCTAAGCTGCACGTTCAGCTGGTGACCGGCTGGGATAAGCTGCGTGAGCAGTACCGTGCGAAGGCAGCTGAGGTTGCCTCCTACGATGCGTGGGCTAAGACCTTCGCTGAGCATACGGATTCTGAGCTGACCCGATGAACGATCTGAAGTCTGTTCCCCTGAAGGCGCCCGGCCGTGGGCGCGGCATCCTGGATGCGGTGAAGAACCGCTACCTGCTTCGACTGCTGGTCGATAAGGAAATCCAGGTCCGTTACCGCGGCTCGGTGCTGGGCATTTTGTGGTCGTACATTAAGCCGGGTGTGCAGTTCCTGGTGTTCTACATTGCCATGGGTATGTTCCTTGGCTTGGAACGCGGTATGCACAACTATGCGGTGTACCTGTTCTCGGGCATGATTGCCATTAACTTCTTCTCGGAGGGTTTTGGCAATGGTGCTCGCGCCATGGTGGTTAACAGCGCGCTGATTCGTAAGATTTACCTGCCGCGTGAGCTGTTCTCGCTGTCGACGGTGTGGGTGGCTCTGGTGCATTTTGTGCCTCAGATTGCCGTGATGCTACTGGCCTGCTTCTTGGTGGGTTGGTCCCCGACCTTCCTGGCGTTTGGGTCGATTCTGGCGGGCATGCTCATTGTGATGCTGCTGTCTTACGGTCTGGGTCTGATTTTCGGTGTGGCTAACGTGTTCTTCCGCGATTCGGAGAACATTGTGGACATGCTGCTGATGGTGGCTACCTGGTTCTCGCCGGTGCTGTACTCCTGGACCATGGTGCGTGACACCCTGTACCCGTGGGTGTTCAATGTGTTCATGATTAACCCGCTGACCGTTGCGGTGGAGCTGTTCCACTATGGCTTCTGGCATCCGACGCTCCGTCCTGAGGATTTGGCGCTTCCTGCTTCGCAGGTGGTTCCGCATCTCTTCAGCTTCTGGACTCCGATTGCCATTGGTATTTCTCTGCTGACCGTTTTGATTGGTGATTTGCTCTTCCGTAAGTTTGAGGGCAACTTCGCCCAGGAGCTCTGATTCTGTGGATATTAAGAAGCTTGAGTTCCCGCCGGTGAGCCCGGACGCTCCCGTGGTGATTCACGTGGAGAACTTGGTGAAGCGCTTCGTTCTGCGCCACACCCGTTCGATGAAGGAAGCTTTTGTGTGGCTGATTAAGGGCCGCAAGGGTGATCTTTCGGAGAAGTTCAATGCGCTCAACGGCGTGAGCCTGGACATTCGTCAGGGTGAGCGTGTGGCTCTTCTGGGTCTGAACGGCTCGGGTAAGTCCACGCTGCTGAAGATGATTTCTGGCGTGATGCGTGCCGATGGGGGTGAGGTTCTTACTCGCGGCAATATTGCGGGTCTGATTGAGGTGGGCGCTGGTTTCCACCCGGATCTGACCGGTCGCGATAACGTGTACCTCAACGGCGCGATCTTGGGTATGACCAAGGAAGAGATTGAGGCTTCCTTCGATTCGATTGTGGATTTCGCTGAGATTCACGACTTTATCGATACCGAGGTGAAGTTCTACTCTTCGGGTATGTACCTGCGTCTGGCGTTCTCGGTTGCGGTTCATACGAACCCGGATATCTTCCTGGTGGATGAGATTCTTGCGGTGGGCGATGAGCCGTTCCAGAAGAAGTGTATTGCGAAGATTCAGGAGCTGTGCTCTGCCGGTAAGACTCTTGCCGTGGTGAGCCATGACCTGGATTTGGTGTCTAAGATTTGTGACCGCGGCGTGGTGCTGGAGCACGGTAATCTGCGTTTTGACGGTCCGATTAAGGAAGCCGTGAAGGTGATTCGTGGCGGCGACTAACCGCTAGATGATTGCTGGTGATGGGGCGTGTATTCCCGATGGGGGAGTGCACGCCCCTTTGCTGTGCCCGAAAGTTGTGCCCGAGAAGTTGCTGGGCTGGATAGGGTTCTAGCGTTTTAGCGGGGGGGGGAATGGACGGGGCGGCTGCGGGGGTTTAAGACGAAATGTTACGTGTGCACCGAGTGCAATATAGCGGTGAGCAGTGGTAGGCGGTTTGAGGGGTGCACGCACCACTGTTCTGCGAGTCACAGCTGACTAGGCATTTTGGGTTTTAGTGCACGTTGGGTAACAGTGTGTGCAATTCTGTGCATCAAAAATACTCAAATACTATACTCGTAAATATTAAGGGGCGTTTTATTACATTTTGATAAATTTGATGCGCTGAGGGTAGGGTGATGATGGCATTGATGTATCAATGCTTCACCGTATTCCACACAACCACACCACGCACAGCATCGGATCATTTCAATGGAGAACACCGTACTGGATACCCGGGCGGAGCATCTAACTCTGCTCGAAGAAAATATCCGTGAGGCAATGCGCCACCGCAGCCTGGACCCGCACGAGGACCAGCACGCCGTTCGCGGGCTCATTGACGAGCACCTGAACGATTACGAACAACGACGCACCCGCATCTCCCTGCCCGATTTGGGCGACCGTGAATCCGTGATTCAGCGCCTGCACGATGAAATCTGCGGCTTCGGTGTGATCCAGCCGTTCCTCGATGATGAGAGCGTTGAAGAAATCTGGATCAACTCGCCCGACGAAATCTTTATCGCCCGCAACGGCGAAAGCGAATTGACCGGTCTGCACCTGAGCGCCGAGGCGATCAATAGCCTGCTGGAGCGTATGCTCAAGCCTTCTGGTCGCCGTGTGGACCTTTCCTCCCCGTTTGTTGACGCGTCCCTGCCGGACGGCTCCCGCTTGCACGCGGTGATTCCGGATATTACTCGCAGGCACACGAGCATTAACATCCGTAAGTTCGTGGTGCGTGCCCGCCGCCTGCCCGACCTGGTGCGCATGAACTCGCTGAGTGCCGGCGCGGCATCCCTGCTGCACGCGGCGGTGGAGAGCGGCATGAACATCCTTGTGTCGGGTGCAACCCAGGCGGGTAAGACCACGATGCTGAACTGCCTGTCGGCATCTATTCCGCCGCGTGAGCGCGTGATTACGTGCGAAGAAATTTTTGAGCTCGCGGTTCCGCTCCGCGATGTGGTGGGTCTGCAGTGCCGCCAGCCGAACCTTGAGGGCACCGGCGCGATTGAGCTGCGCCGCCTGGTCAAGGAGGCTCTGCGTATGCGCCCGGACCGCATCCTCATTGGTGAGGTGCGTGAGGCGGAATCCCTGGATATGCTCATTGCGCTCAACGCGGGTCTGCCGGGTATGTGCACGATTCACGCGAACTCGGCACGTGATGCGGTAACCAAGATTTGTACCCTGCCACTGCTTGCGGGCGAGAATATTTCCTCGGCGTTCGTAGTGCCGACCGTGGCGTCCTGCTTTGACATTGTGGTGCATTGCGGTCGCGATTCGCGCGGTCAGCGTCAGGTTGAAGAGATCAGCATGCTGGGCGGCCGCGTTGAGGACGGCGTGATTGAGATGTCTCCGCTGTTTGTGCGTCGTGACGGTCGGATGGTGTGCGTGGCGTTGGAGCTGCCGAACCCTGACCGTTGGATTCGTGCTGGTCACCGCCCCGAGCAGGTGCTGGCGGCGGCGAAGGCGGGTCAGTAATGCCTCTGTTTCTGAGCCTGATTTTGGGGTTGGGCGTCTGCCTGATTTATCTTTCTTGCTTTCCTGATAATGGCAAGCCGCCGAAGCCGAGTAACGACCCGGCGCTGGTTGTGGCGCTGCGTAAGGCGGGTATGCATTCGCTGACTCCTCGCACGTTCATGTGGGTGAGCGTTGCCAGCGGTGTGAGCGCCTCGGTTCTGTTGCTGATGCTTACTCAGCTTTTGCCGCTGGGTCTGCTGGGCCTGATTGGTGGTTTCGTGGCGCCTCACGTGGTTGTGAATCATCGTGCTCGCGCGGCGGATGCCCGTATTTGGCAGTTGTGGCCGGATGCGGTGGATCACCTGCGTTCGGCGATTCGTGCGGGTTTGTCCCTGCCGGAGGCGTTGATTCAGCTCTCTTACCGCGGCCCGGAAGAGCTGCGTGATGCTTTCGCTCATTTTTCGCGTGATTACCGTGCGTCGGGTGAGTTTGTGCCGTCGCTGAACCGTTTGAAGGAGTACCTCTCTGACCCTGTGGCGGACACCATTATTGAGGCTTTGAAGATTGCCCGCGAGGTGGGCGGTTCGGACCTGGGTAAGCTGCTGGGTACGCTGAGTGATTTTCTGCGTGAGAATGCGCGTACCCGTTCAGAGCTTCTGGCGCGTCAGTCGTGGACTGTGAATGCGGCTCGCCTCTCCTGCGTGGCGCCCTGGTTTGTGCTGTGCCTGATGGCGACTCAGCCTGCCGCGCGCATGGTTTATAACTCGTTTGCCGGTGCGATGCTGATGATTGCCGGTGCCGCTATTTCTTTGGCGGCGTACCGTTTGATGCTGCGTATTGGTGAGTTGCCGCGTGAACGGAGGGTTTTCGGATGAACCTGCCTCTGATTTTTGGTCTGCTGTTGGCGACCGGCGTGGGTCTGATTCTCTCATCGGTGCTGAATACTCGCAGTATTTCGTTCTCGGATCGTGTGGCGTCGCAGCTACGCGGTGAGACTCTGCGTGAGTCGCTTTTGAAGGAGCAGGAGCGCCGCGAGCCGAGCCTGCTGGAGGCGATTTCGGCGTTCTGCGCGCCGCTTCTGCGTTCGTTGTCTTCGTCGTTGAGCGGCTCGTCGCTGAGTGATAGTTCGGTGCAGGAGCGTCTGCGCCGTGCTGGCTCTTCGCAGAGCGTGAGTGCGTTTCGTGCTGAGCAGCTGCTGTGGGCTCTTGCCGGTGTGACCGTCATGAGTGCTCTGACTGTCATCGGCGTGGTGCAGGAGCGTTTCTCCATTCTGGTGGCTCTTGTGCTGGTGCTGGTGAGCGGTTTGAGCGGCTTTCTGGCGCGTGACTGGTGGCTGGGTGAGGCGGTAACTAAGCGTGAGAAGCAGCTGGTCGCTGAGTTCCCGGCGCTGGCGGAGATGATGGCGCTGTCGGTGACGGCGGGTGAGTCGGCGTTGGCGGCTTTGGAGCGTATCTGTTTGACTTCTCGCGGCGAGTTGGCTCGTGAGTTTTCTGAGATTTTGGCGCAGACCCGCACCGGCGTTTCGCTCTTGAGTGCGCTGCAGGAGTTTGCGGAGCGTACTCGCGTTCCGGCGTTGAGCCGCTTCGTTGAGGGTATTGCTGTTGCGATTGAGCGCGGTACCCCTCTGGCTGATGTGTTGCGTGCGCAGGCTCAGGATGTGCGCGATAACGCTAAGCGTGAGCTGATGGAAACAGCCGGTAAGAAGGAGATTGCGATGCTCGCCCCGGTGGTGTTTTTCATCCTGCCGCTGACCGTCATTTTTGCGGTCTTCCCTGGCCTGTCGCTTATGCGTTTGAACTTTTAGATTTTGCGGCGGGTACACACCGTACCGGCCGCGCCGCGGTGGGCTGGGCTGATTGCCCGGTGCGCCGCACCAACCACACACTACACCCTTTGATAGAAGGAGAAAATCATGTTCCGTCGTTTCCGCACCACCCTCACCGTGCTGATTGCCCTGGCTGTCGCATCCGTGCTGGCTCTGCGCCTGAAGAACAAGCAGGATGACCCCGAGCGCGGTGACGTGCCCGGTTGGGTCATGATCACCATGATGAGCGCCGTGCTGGTTGCCGCTATCCTGGCGATTGCTCAGCCGGCTCTGACCAAGATGTTCAACGACGCGATTGCTCTGGTTCACCAGTAATGCGTAAGTCCCGCATCGCTTCTGAGCTGACTGCCGCTGAGCTCTCCTCCGCGGAACATTCTGTGGAGGATAGCGAGCGCGGTGACGCCAGCACGGAATTCGTCATGGTCGGTGCCCTGTTGGTGTTGCTGACCATGGCGATTCTGCAGGTTTCTTTCGCCCTGTATGCACGAACCATGTTGGTGGATGCTGCGGCGGCTGGGGCACGTTACGGTACGATGCGTGACCGCACTCCGCAGGAGGGCATGGAGCGTACCCGTCAGCTGATTGAGGGGGCTCTTCCGTCTTCGTACGCTGAGAATATTTCGTACCGTCAGAGTAGTGATTCTACGGGTGTGCGCACTTTAGAGGTGACGGTGAAGTCTCCGTTGCCGGTGCTGGGTCCGTGGGGTTTTCCGGATTCTATTGAGGTGAAGGGGCATGCGATTTATGCGGAGCATCGTTCCGGTGATTAGTGGCTTTTCGCTTCGGCAGCGCGTGAAGGAACACCTGAGGAGCCGGTCTGACCGGCGTCTTACTAGCCAGCACAGCCCCGAAGAGGGGAGTGCCATTGTGGAGTTCCTGGGTTTGGGTATTACTCTGCTCATCCCGGTGCTCTACGGCATTCTGACGATTTTTAGCTTGCAGTCTTCGGTGATGGCGGCTCATGCGGCGAGCGCCCAGGTGGTGCTGTACGTGCAGGAGCAGCCGCAGGATTCGTCGGTGGGCCCGGATTTGGCTCAGCGTCTGGCGGTGCATGCTGCCGCCGATTACGGGGTTGAGCCCTCCGATGTGAGCGTGTCGTTGAGCTGTGCGTCGGGGGAGTGCGTCTCAGGTACGAAGGCGTACGCCACGGTGACGGTTCAGGCGCGTTTGCCGCTGCTGCCTTCGTTTATGGGTGGCGGCGTGATTCCAGTGAGCTCTCATGCGACGAGTTGGGGGTCTGGTCATGCTGATTCCTAATGGTTTGCTGGCTCGTGCCAATATGAAGATTCGAGCCAGTGCGCAGAGCCGGGTGCCCGCCACAGACTCGGAAGAGGGCAGTATTGCCCCGCTGATTGTGGGCATGCTGGCGTTGCTTCTGCTCATTGGTTCGGTGACGGTGGCGATTACCGGCGCGTATCTGCAGACTCAGCATCTGCAGGATGTGGCGGACGCTCAGGCAAACTCGATTACCCGCACGATCCGCACTCCGGAGGAGGCGAACGGTTCGGCGGCGTGGGAGTACGCGAGCGCGTACCTGGCTGAGGTTCAGCCGGGGCAGGATTTTCATGCGTTGCGTCTGGAGAACGTGTCCGTCGACTCTGACCACAGTGTGCACGTGTACCTGTCGGCTCGTATTCGTCCGCCGCTGCTGTCGATTCTGGTGCCTGATGGTATTGAGGTGACCGCTCATGGTTCGTCGCGTTTGAAGACGAGTCAGGGCCCGTCCACCGATTAGAGGCGTTGTGAGCCCCCTAGACTGCGAGGGTGCATCCGCAAGGTAGTGTAACGGCTAGCGGATGCGCCCTCGTTTTATGCCTTCTTTTACATCTTCGATCTGCGGCTTCTGCCCGCTACCTGCCCCATCCCTCTGCGCTGTGGGCTGTTGTGGGCTGTAACGGCGGGACTTTCTGGCCGTTTCGCGATAGTGTTAAAAGCTATGGCATCCTTCGACTTTTCTGCTGAGATTAAAGAGCTTCGCGCGATCTTCGACTCTATTGCTGCTGTGAGCGATATTGAGGGGATTGAGCGCGCCATTGAGGACCTGTCTGCGCAGGCTGCCGCACCCGATTTGTGGGATGACGTGGAGAACGCGCAGAAGGTGACGAGCGCACTGTCGTATAAGCAGTCGGAGCTGAATCGTCTGCGTTCGCTGTCTTCTCGCATTGATGATGTTGAGGTGATGGTGGAGCTTGCCGAGGCGGAGGATGAGGAGACTGCCGCCGAGCTGCTTGCTGATGCTGAACGCGAGTGCGCTGAAATCCGCGCCAAGCTGGAGGAGCTTGAGGTGCTGGTGCTGCTGTCGGGTGAGTACGATCAGCGTGAGGCTGTGGTGACGATCCGTTCGGGCGCCGGTGGCGTGGACGCTGCTGATTTCGCGGAGATGCTGCTGCGTATGTACCTGCGTTGGGCGGAGAAGAACGGCTACCCGACGAAGGTTCTGGACACCTCCTACGCTGAGGAGGCGGGCCTGAAGTCGGTGACCTTCGAGGTGAACGCGCCGTATGCTTTTGGCCGCCTGTCGGTGGAGGCGGGTACTCACCGCCTGGTGCGTATTTCGCCGTTCGATAATCAGGGCCGCCGCCAGACGTCGTTCGCGGCGGTTGAGGTGATTCCTCTGATTGAGCAGACGGATGCTATTGAGATTCCCGAGTCTGAGATTAAGGTGGATGTGTTCCGCTCCTCGGGCCCGGGTGGTCAGTCGGTGAATACGACGGATTCGGCGGTGCGTATGACTCACTTACCGACCGGTATTGTGGTGTCGATGCAGAATGAGAAGTCGCAGTTGCAGAACCGTGCGGCGGCTTTGCGTGTGCTGCAGTCTCGCTTGTTGCTGTTGCGTAAGGAGCAGGAGGACGCGAAGAAGAAGGAGCTTGCCGGTGATATTAAGGCAAGCTGGGGCGATCAGATGCGCTCCTATGTTCTGCATCCGTACCAGATGGTGAAGGATCTGCGTACCGGCTATGAGGAGGGTAATACCTCTAATGTTTTGGATGGCGGTTTGAACGCCTTTATTGATGCTGGTATTCGCTGGCGTGCTTCGGGGCGCGCGGCTGAAGAGAGCTAAGACGTATAAGGATTGAGTGATGGCTCAGAAAAAGAAGAAAGACGCGAAGAAGGACCCGAATAACGCGATTATTGCCCAGAATAAGAAGGCTCGCCACAACTACAACATTGTGGATACCTATGAGGCGGGTATTGTTCTGCTGGGTACTGAGGTGAAGTCTCTGCGTGATGGTGGGGCGTCCATTGTGGATGGTTTCTGCCAGGTGACCGATAACGAGTTGTGGCTCGAGGGTATTCATATTGCGGAGTACGGTTACGGTACGTGGACGAACCATGCGGCTCGTCGTCGCCGTAAGTTGCTGCTGCATCGTTCTGAGATTAATAAGTTGGCGCAGAAGCTGAAGGAGACCGGTTACACGGTGGTTCCGTTGAAGCTGTACTTCTCGAATGGTCGCGCGAAGGTTGAGATTGCTTTGGCGACCGGTAAGCGTGAGTACGATAAGCGTCAGGCGTTGCGTGAGCGTCAGGATGACCTGGAGGCGCGCCGCGCGATGCGTTACCGCAACCTCGGCTAGAGCTGAGGCAACGGCGGGGCCTATCTAGCCGGTTCCTATCTAACCGGTCCCCGATATAGCTGGGGCCTGCGGCTGGGGTCTGGGCGCGGTTCCTCGCGTATAATGGTTGAAAATTCGCGGTGTACCGCGAGCACCATACGTTTTTGAGGAGACACATGTCTGAGAACCCGAACTACCAGCAGAACCCGGGCGAGTTCATCCCCGCACCGCAGCAGGCACCGGCATACAACATGCAGGGCGGCTACCCCGGCTACCAGCCGACCCCGAGCTCGGCTCTGGCGATTGCTTCGCTGATTCTGGGTGTTATTGGTCTGCTGTCTGGCTGGCTGATTTTCGGTGGCGTGCTGGGCCTGGTCGGCGTGATTCTGGGTATTGTTGCCCTGGTGAAGGTGAAGAACGGCACCGCTTCCGGTAAGGGCATGGCGATTGGTGGTATTGTCACCGGTGCGCTGGGCATGATTGTTGCTGTTGTTGTGCTGGTTCTGGGTTTGATCGGCATTGGTATGCTCAGCGAGTGCGCTGAGAATGCCGAGCCGGATTCGAACGGTAACTACGTGTGCACCATTCATGGCGAGACTATGACCATGAGCCCTAAGGAATATAAGGCTGTCCGCCGCTAAGTCGCGTTGAGTTTTCGAAACGTTGAGGGACCGAATAGTGTTGAACTATTCGGTCTCTTGCTCTTTTTCGGCGCTGAATCTGCCCGATTGGTGGATTCTGGGGGTTGAATCTGAAATCTTGGACTTCACAGATGACCCAAATGACGGCTTATTTATATAATGGAACCGAACTCAGCGCGCAATGGTGCGTTGGGCGAGTATAAATTGTTCGCTGCAACTGTGAAGGAAAGAACGACGGATGTCTGAGAATAACTACGGAAACAACCAGGGGAACGCGCAGAACCCCTACGCTGCTCAGCAGCCTAATTCTTCCGCCCAGAGCTCGTACGGTCAGGATTACGGCCAGGCTCCTGCAGCGCAGAACACTTACGGCCAGGATTACGGTCAGAGCGCATCCGCTCAGAACAGCTACGGCCAGACTCAGCAGAACACTGCTGCGCAGAACGCGCCCCAGCAGAACCAGTACGGTCAGTTTGGTGCGCAGCCCTCTTCGCAGAATGCTTACGGTCAGAACGTTGCTCAGGGCACCTCCGCCCAGGGCGCTGCGACTCAGAACACCTACGGCCAGGCTCAGCCCGCTCAGCAGCAGTACGGCTATGGCCAGGATGCTTCTTACCAGGCGCAGCCCGCTCAGCAGAACCAGTACGGTTACGGCCAGGACGCCTCCTACCAGGCTCAGCCCGCTGACTACAACTACCAGCAGAACTCTTACCAGCAGCAGCCTCAGCAGGATGCTTACGGTTACGGCCAGCCCGCAGGTTACCCGTATGCGGCTCCCATTGTGAAGAAGGCTCCCGGCATGGCGCTGGCTGCGATGATTCTGGGTATTGTGGGCATCGTGACCGGTTTCTTCGTATTTGGTGTGCTGCTGGGTATCGCTGCGATTATTCTGGGAGCCCTGTCCCTGAAGAAGGTCAAGGAAGCTGGCGCGGGTAAGGGCTTCGCGATTACCGGTATCGTAACCGGCGCGGTGGCTGTCCTGTTCTCGCTGTGCATGCTCTTTGTGTACATTTCTGTTGCTCAGACTGCTGAGAAGTGCCTTGAAGTTGGTACCGATGACGGCCACGGTAACGTGGTCTGCCAGGTGGGTGACAACCCGAACAACCGCATGACTGTTCCGGCTCACCGCTAAGTCTTAGCCGCCTAATTTTGGCTACCCAGCGCGGTACGCGAACGGGGTGGGGCTCCCAGAATTCTGGGGCGCCTCACCCCGTTTGCTGTGCCCGTGATCATCTATGCCGATTTTCTGCGCCCGCCGTTGATTCGGGTGTGGGCGGTGGATGCGCGAGCACCGGGTTCTTTGGAGGTGTTCTCTGTCAGTGAGCGAACCCTGCGTGTGGGGTAGGGGACTTGCACACCGTTAAACACCTCGGATATACTGAATCTCTACCGTGTTTGAATGGCACCGCGGCATCTAGGTATGTCGAGGAAAACTTTCAGAAGACGGTGGGCTTTTGATAAAAGCATAGGGGGATGATCGGTTTCGACGATGTGAGTTGAGATGGGTGAAGCGTGCCGAGGATGCAGGGTTATCTCGTTAACGCCCTCTGCAAAAAATTAAGTGCAGAATCTAAGCGCACTGACTTCGCACTCGCTGCCTAAGCGCGAGTTGCCGTCTGTCGGCCTGAGCATGCCTTTGGCTCAGTTACCGGCATCGACTTAAAAGGCCACTGCTGCTAGCCCTTGTTGCGGGGGCTGGCGGGACTTTTACGTGACTAGGTTCGTCGGTATATGTGTTTATGCAAGTACCGGAGCCGAAAAGTAGCGTTCGCATAAACTGCGCACGGAGAAGCCCCGTTGACGCCACATCGGACCGGGGTTCGATTCCCCGCATCTCCACAATCTCCCAGCCGTCCGCTATCCCGTATGGGGTGCGGCGGTGATTATCGGTTCCAATCCAGAGGAAGAACCGCGGTAGGTTTCTACCACCCGGCAGGACGCCCCACGGCGTCACCTGCCGGGTATTTTTATGCCCAATTGTCGGTCTGTATTGTCGGTCTGTTCTGGGGTGTACCGGCGTGCCCGTGGGCGCTCAGGTGACCGCATTGTAATGAGAACGTCATCAGAGAATGACGACTCACATATCGTTGACTTTGATGGCCTGTCTATATCTCTCCCCCCCCCCATTCGTCCGAGGGCTGATATCGGGGTAGCTGGTCCTCATTTAGAGACTACCCCACTGACGAAAATAAGGATGAGTGGCACAGCTGACTCGACAAAGATGTGTGCTATTTCGATGGGGCTGTCTATGAGCGAAATGCACGCTTCGAGTACAGCACCATCGATGTCTCGGACAGTATGATTTTCATCTTTGCCTTGCTATGAGCTCCAGCCCGATATCCGTCACCCACATGGTAATTTGGGTCTTGCCTCCCCGCTAGAAGTATTTGATATCGATAATGTTGTCAATGATGATACACTCAGGTGGTCGGACACCGATTATGGAACAGGTTCTGAGGCTTACTGAGCCCAGCAGCCTACAGTGTTCCTAGGGGTCCGAAATCGACCGATTTATTGACATGGGTAGCAAAGGAGTGGCGATGGCGGAGGACCTTACCGAAGATCAGGTGCGCGACAAGGCCAGGGGAATCCTCGACTTCGAGGATAGGCCGGGGGTCGTCTCTGGCGTCGGGCAGCTAACGACGTTCAACCGGCTGGGCTTCAAGGGTGTGGCGGACAAACCGGACGGGTGGTATCTGCCCGACAACGTGAACGACCCCGCCGTCGTGCTGGAGACCAAGGCCAGCCGCATCGTGCTCAAAAAAGACCAAGTCGATGAACTGCTCAAGAACATACGCATCCTCCAGCGCAGATACAAAAACGTCGTGGGCGTGCTCTACAACGGCGACGACACGCGCGTGTTCAAGGGGCAGGAGGAGTACAAGGCACAGGGCAGCAACATCCTGCACAACGTCGAGTACTACCTCGACCTGTTCAATGCCGAGGCAATCGACAAGCAACGGATCTACGAGCTCACCTCGAGGATCAACAACTGCCTGCACTTCGAGTTTGGCGTCAAGAACCTCTACCACCGTATGATCTTCACCGCCTGCGCGCTCGTCGCCGAACGCTACGGCGGGGGGCTGTCACGCTGCGTCGACCTGGGATATGAGGCATTCCAGGCGGTGATCATCTCGACGCTTTCCAAGTCGCTGGAGGACAGCCGCAACCAGAACTCCAAGATCAACATCCTGCTGGAGGAATACTCCACCATCAAGATGAACACGACGGATAACCAGGCCGCGATCAACGATTTCATCGGCTGGGTCGTCGAGATCTCCGAGTGCGTCAACTCCTCCGAATGGCGAGGCGAGGACGTCATGGGTATCTTCTTCAATGAGTTCAACCGATACAAGGGGAAGTCCGAGCATGGGCAGGTCTTCACCCCCGAGCACATCACGGACTTCATGTACCGTATCCTCGAGGTCAACCAGGACGACCGCGTGCTCGACGCCACCTGCGGGTCCGGCGGCTTCCTCGTCAAGGCGATGGCCAACATGATCCAGGAGGCCGGTGGCACCAAGACCGACAAGGCCACGCAGATCAAGCGGAGCCAGCTCTTCGGCATCGAGAACGACCGTGAGATCTACGCCCTGGCCTGCGCGAACATGCTCATCCACAAGGATGGCAAGACCAACCTCCAGCTGCTCGACGCCCGCTACGAGGAGGCCGCCAAGTGGATCGCCCGCCAGGACATCACCAAAGTGCTCATGAACCCGCCCTACGAGAAAAAGTACGGGTGCATGAAGATCGTCGAGAACGTGCTCGACAGCGTGCCCGCCCGCACCGCCTGCGCCTTCATCCTGCCCGACAAGAAGCTCGAGAAGGCGTCGAAGGCGCAGATGAAGAGCATCCTCGCCCACCACCGTCTGCGCAAGATCATCAAGCTCCCCGAGGACCTGTTCTTCAAAGTTGGCATCACGACGAGCATCTTCGTGTTCGAGACAGGCATCCCGCAGGACGGCAAGGAGATCTTCGCTTGCTACATGGAGAGCGACGGCCTCGTCACGGTCAAGAACAAGGGTCGACACGACGTGTACGGCCGATGGGCCTCCATCGAGGACCACTGGATCGACGTGGTCGAGAAGCAGTCGGGCGACGACACCTGCCAGTGGGTCGATCCCACCGAGCACCTGTCCTACCAGGTCCCGCAGAAGCCCTTCGAGATCTTCGAGGAGGACTTCAAACGGACGGCACTGAACTACCTCATGTTTCAGCAGGGCATCGACGCCAAGGAGTTCGGCGAGAAGCTCCTCGAGACTGCCATGTACTCGAGCTCGGTGAGCGCGGAGCATGGGCGAGTTCAGGTTTCTATGAATCAGGATGGCGGTCATGATGAACTCAATTGAGACCACAAGCTGGAGGACGTTCCCTCTCGTCGATGTGTTCGAAATGTCGAACACAAAGAGCATCGTGCAGAAGGACATCATTCCCGATAGCGGAACGACACCATATGTCACCGCATCTGAGAAGAACAACGGTGTATTGACCTACATCTCGTGCCCGTCTGAGTGGCTCGACAAGGGTGGGTGCATCATGATCGGCGGCAAAACGCTGACTTTCACCTACCAGGAGCAGGACTTCTGCTCGAACGATAGCCACAACATCGCTCTGTACGTCAAAGGCGAGAAGCAGGTCAGCGAGCGTGTACACCTGTTCCTCATCACGGCGCTCAGGGCATCACTGCGTCAGAAATACTCCTGGTCGGACTCGATCTCGATGAAGCGAATCGTCGACGATGAGATGCAACTCCCCGCCACCTCCGACGGCAAGCCCGACTGGGACTACATGGACTCCTACATGCAGACCGTCATGGACGAGTCGCGCAATGACCTGCACACCCTCGACCTCCTGAAGGGCGATAAGCGCAAATGCGACACGAGTGCATGGGGTGAGTTCAAGGTCGGCGATTTGTTTGACCTGAAAAGACCAGCAGCACGCAGTAAGTCAAAGTACGCAGAAGGTGACACGCCTTTCGTCGCCTCAGGAAATATTAACAATGGCGTCGTCTGCTATTGCGAACCAAAAACTGACGAAGTTCCAGAGGCAGGCAATTGCATTTCAATAAGCCCTCTTGACGGAGCAGCGTTCTATCAACCACGAGACTTTCTTGGGCGAGGCGGAGCGGGATCTGCGATATTGCTCCTCTATAATGAACACCTCAATGAGCGAATCGGGCTATTTATCGCAGCAAACATCCGTGCGACTTTGACCCATTATTCGTACTCGGATCAAATCAATTCGAAGTCGATTGTAAAGGAACACATCAAGCTTCCCGTCACCCCTGACGGCAACCCCGACTGGGACTACATGGACTCCTACATGCAGGACGTCATGGACACGAGCAAGGAAGCGCTGAGCCATCTCGTCAGCGTGGAAGTGAGGTGACCACCCATGAAGATCGGCTACTCCTGCGTCTTGACCGCCCGCCAGGGCCAGTCGCTCGAGACCCAGCGCGAGGCGTTGCTCGACGCGGGATGCGACGCCCCGCACCTCCACAGCGACACGATCAGCGGCACCAAATGGGACCGCCAGGCCCCTCCGAGGCACTGGAGTACATGAGGCCAGGCGACACCCTCGTCGTGACGCGCCTCGACCGCCTGGGCCGCAACCTGCGCGAGACCGTGACCACCATCGCGGACCTCGCGTAGCGTGACATCAACGCCTAAGTGCTCGAGCCCTCGCTCGACACGTCGCGGCCCGCGGACAAGGTCGTCGTCAATGTCATGGTGCCCCTAGCCGAGTGGGAACGAGAGCTACTTGTTGAGCGCACCCGTGAAGGCGTAGCTCAAGGGCGCGTTGCTGGGCCAAAGCCTAAGCTTACCGATGAGCAGGCCCGGCGGGCCCGGCAGCTCATCGAGGGAGGTGAGAGTATCTCCTCTCCGTAGCCAGGTCTTTCAACGTGCCTAGGCAGACCCTTTATCGGGCTCTGGAACGTCCCTCATTGACTGCGTAAGCATCATGGAGCTGTAGGTTTCACCTAATGTTTTCGTGTACATCTAATGGCTCGTTGTTAGTCTAGGCAGTCCATGAAGTGGATAAGCCAGTGCTCGGGGGTTATCTTTCAACTCTTTCAGACTATAAGAGAACCCCAGTCGTTCCCCTTAGATGAAAAGCCTCCTATTTCTTGGACATCGAAATTGAAGTCTGAGGAATGGGAGGCTTTTCATACTTGTAAAGAGGCATTTGAAACATGACTGTTTGCTTAGAGAATAGGCTGTGGAGATGCTCGAAAAGGGGATTTTAACTATAGCTCCACAGATAACAAGCCCGGTGTACCTATCGACGTCGGGAGAAGCCCCGTTGACGCCACATCGGACCGGGGTTCGATTCCCCGCATCTCCACAATCTCCCAGCCGTCCGCTATCCCGTATGGGGTGCGGCGGTGATTATCGGTTCCAATCCAGAGGAAGAACCGCGGTAGGTTTCTACCACCCGGCAGGACGCCTCACGGCGTCACCTGCCGGGTATTTTTATGCCCAATTGTCGGTCTGCATTGTCGGTCTGCTCTGGGGCGTACCGGCGTGCCCGAGGGCGCTCAGGTGACCGCATTGTAATGAGAACGCCATCAGAGAAGACGAAAACGCACCCTATGGCGTAGTATCGAAGGGTAGATATCGTTGTTCGGTGTTGATTGTTCATTCAATCTCACCGGCAACATTCGAGAGCAACCACAGAGCCACCAAACGAGCCACAGAATAGCCGGTCATAGGGACGCCACCGCTACGACGCGGTAGCTACACAGCCGCTATGACGACCACTCAAGGACACACCATGGAAAACCAGATTCCCGCCCCCTCCTTCCCGGAGCAGAACAACGCAAACTCCCCGCAGCCGGTACCTGCAGGCGTAGCACCCGGCGCGCCCCTCGGCGTAGCACCCGCCGGCCCCGCACTGGGCGTAGCACCGGCTAACGTGCGCGACCGCGATGACAGCTACCAGCGCATCCCGGACATCTACCGGGTTCCGGCTGAGCACCGCCGCCCCTACGGTGAGACCACCGGCGACTTCCGCGGCCCCGGCTACTTCTACTCCATCGGCGCGTTCGGTGCCTCCCTGGGCGCCCTGGCACTGACCCTCTACGCGTGGATTCAGGTCGCGGCACTCCACGCTGAGGCAAGGACCAGCTCCGGCGATTACAGCTCCTCTGCTTATAGCTCCAATCTGAGTCTGAGCCCCAACATCATGGTGATTGCTCTGTTGCTCGTGGGTCTGATCCCGGTAGGCGTGTCTATCTGGCTTGCCATCTACTCGGCGAAGGTGAACACCGGTCACACTACCAAGTACACCTCGAAGATGACGACCTTCAACATTCTGGCGTACATCATCTCGGGTCTGAGCCTGCTGGGTCTGCTCGGCACCCTCACGATGCTGTCCTAAAACAGGCAACGCTTGCTCTCATAGCGATAATAGCGAGGCGGCGGCTTTCCACTATCGG